>Ga0268263_1000317_pt1 | contig 93884 bp, 72 predicted proteins | sample Biomet5_FD_190358 | JGI IMG/M metagenome (GOLD analysis project Ga0268263, IMG submission 190358) | Microbial communities from bioreactor (seeded with sewage sludge) at LBNL, California, USA - Biofuel metagenome 5 (SPAdes) (version 4) | ecosystem: Engineered > Bioreactor > Anaerobic >... | reverse complement strand
TAGTGGCTTGAACAATCACTATTATACTTGGAAGGTGATTATTTGTATAACAACTTACTCTCACCCGCATAGCGGGTGGTTTTTGGTTGTGTGCACTTCGCGCCCACAACAGGCTTATAAGCCCATAACCAAAGAGTGTGCGCCGCGGCGCACACTCTTATAATAATTTATCAAATCATTCGTTCAACAGAGCTTCTATGTTTGCCTGACGACCGCATCAGCCTGCCGGCGATGCTGTCTTTTCCCGCAGCAGCAGCCCGCATCAGCCCGGCGGCGATACTGACTTCACTTGGCGTCAGAGCCGTCTTCATGCGGTCTGTCTGCCGTTGGTTCATGTCTGCTGGAGCTCATATTTTCTGTGACATATCTGATGACTGCGAAATGACCGGTATCATCGACTATGTTCTTTACTTTCGATACGACTTCATCCGGACTTTCCTTCATGCCCCTGCGCGTCCAGTCGATGACCATGCCTGTGACGCCGTGCGCAAAGAAATCAGAGATGAAATCCTTGTCCTTTGCTTCTATGCCGCTGTCGCGCGTCATATTGTCTATCATATCGCTGAACAGCTCATGAGAAGCCTCGAACATATAATTCTGAAATTCTATATTGTTGAATGCCAGCGCATTGATAAAATAGTTTTCGTTTTCTTTCAGCTTTACGAAAGTGTTTTTCAGATTGTCTGCCCAGTTTTCAAAGGACAGATCCTTTCTGAAGACCATCATTACCTCGTTGTAATATATCCAGTTCAGAAGGTCATATTTATCCTGAAAATGGTAATAGAAAGTCAGCCTGTTCAGGCCGCAGGCATCCGTTATCTCAGAGACCGTGATCGCCTCGAAAGGTTTTTTCTCCATCAGCGATTTGAAAGCCGCTGCTATTTCTTTTTTTGTCTTGTCGCCTTTACTCATAATGCGGCTATTATAGCACAAAACCATATCGAAAAACAAACTTCATATCTGATTTTAGTGCTGCTCTTATTTACAATATGCATGATATATGCTTATAAACATGCAATGTACCACGTTTCTTATATCGGCATCCAAAAACCGATCAGTATCATGAACAGCATCAATGCCGGTATGAATATGATGAAACATGCCGCCCAAATCATGATCTTTGCAAGAGTCCAGGTAAAACACAAGATCAGCCATATAGTTCCTGCTACCATCAGTCCGAGCAAAACAAGCGCTGTCATTATTATTGCCTCCGTTTTTAATGATTCTGCAATTATACCACATATTGAATCGCCTATGCGTTCTAAATTCTAAAGTTTCCCGGATCTGCAGATCCGGGAAACTTTAATTGCATATGAATTTATGCCTGCTATTCCTCTCTTACATCCAGATCCCATTTTTTCAGATCTGTATGAAGCAGTTTATGCGCCTTCGCACTGAGCGGCTCTCCCAGAAATTCCTCATAAGACAGCTGTACGGCAGAGTTCTCATGACTGAAACGCAGATCATTGACCTTGTCCAGTCCGTAAAGGATCTTTCCTCGCGATTCTGCCATTTCTCTGCCTTCCTGGATAGGCTGTCCGCCGCCGCCCGAGCATCCGCCCGGACAGGCCATTATCTCCACGAAATCATATTCGACTTCCTTGTTGCGTATCGCTTCGATCAGACTCCTGGTATTGCCCAGTCCGCTGGCTACGGCCACTCTCACCGGCGTGCCTTTGATATCGAATTTTGCTTCCTTCCAGCCTCTTATGCCCCGGACTTCCTTGAATGCATCCGGATCGGGGTTTTCTTTTGTCAGTAGGAAGTACGCGCTTCTCAGAGCAGCCTCCATGACGCCTCCGGTGGCCCCGAATATAACTGCAGCACCTGAACCTTCACCGAAAATATCATCAAAAGGCTCGTCCTTGAGCTTGTCGGGATTTACATGGTTGGCTCTCATCATCCTGCTGACTTCACGCGTTGTCAGTACCAGATCGACATCGTTGCCGCGGCCGGCATCATTGACCTGCTTGACGCTGCGCTCGTATTTCTTGGCTGTGCAGGGCATGATGGATACCGAGAATATCTTGTTTGGATCGACCTTGAGCTTGCTGGCCACATATGTCTTGATCATCGATCCGAACATCTGCTGCGGGCTCTTTGCTGTCGACAGCTGTCCCACCATATCGGGATACTGCGTCTTGGCAAACCTGATCCATCCCGGGCAGCACGATGTGAACATCGGCCACTTGTAATCATCATGATGCGTGAATCTTTCCAGAAATTCCGAGCCCTCTTCCATTATCGTCAGGTCAGCTGAAAAATTCGTATCGAAGATATAATCGAATCCCAGCTGTCTCAGGCCGTTCACCATGCGTCCCAGCGTCGCCTTTCTGTGCGACAGGCCTATGCCCTCGCCCCAGGCGGTACGCACTGCAGGCGCCACCTGTACGATCGTAATCTTGTCGGGATCCGCAAGCGCATCCCACATATCATCGATATCGTCTCTCTCTCTCAGAGCCCCAACCGGACAGTGAGTTATGCACTGCCCGCACAGAGTGCAGTCCGTGTCCATCAGATCGTCGCCCTCTGAAACTCCGACAGTCACATGCGGTCCGGACCCGTTGAGATCCCATACATGCATATTCTGGATCTTGTCGCAGGTCTGTATGCACCGCATGCATTTGATGCACTTGCTGGCATCTCTGATAAGCGGAAGATGATAATCCCATTTATTTCTTTCCACATTCATGTGATATTTGAAATGGAGTATGCCCATGTCGTTTGCGACCCGCTGCAGTTCGCAGTTGCCGGAACGCACACAGGTGGCGCATACGCAGTCATGCTGGCTGAGTATGAGCTTTACGTTTATCTCTCTGGCTCTTCTTACCCTTGTACTGTTCGTCAGGATGTCCATGCCGTCTTCTGCCATGGTATTGCATGAAGATATCAGTCTCTGCGTCCCTACATTTTCGACCACGCATATCTTGCAGGCCGCTATATCATTGATGCCCTTCAGGTAGCAGAGATGCGGTATTTTGATCCCGAGTTTATCGGCAGCATCCATAATGGTCGTGCCGGCCGGCACATTTACATTCTGTCCGTCTATTTTCAACTTTACCATTTCTTTTCACGCCCCCCTTTGAATGAACCCATGCCGAAGTAATCACACCTGAGACAGCGTGAAGCTTCCTGTGTGGCTTCTTCTCTGGTCATGCACATTTCAAGCTCAAGGAAGTCACTGTGCTTCTCCGAAGTAGGTCTCTCTCTGAGCTGTATTCTTCCCATGGGAGGTCTGTCGACTCTCTGTGCATGACTTATATCGACATCAACAGATATTTCATGATTGTATCCGAGGTATTCATCTATGTTGGCAGCGGCAGTTTTCCCGGCCGCTATCGACATTATCGCAGAAGCGGGTCCCGTCACGCAGTCGCCTCCGGCGTAAACACCTTTGAGCTTGCTGACTATGCATTTATCATCAGCGCTTACCTGTCCTCTCTTCGTGGCTATGCCCAGTTCTTCAAAAGCACCTGCCTCGATTTTCTGACCGATAGCTGCAACAACCAGATCGCACTCGAAGCACTCTTCCGGGCCTTCTGCATTTCTGGGGGTCGGTCTGCCCGATGCATCCATGAGCCCGACGATCTGAGGCTTTACCCAAATAGACTTGATATTTCCGTCTTCATCGGCCTCTATTCTGGACGGCGCTTTCAATGTTACTACTTCACAGCCGTCTGCGAGAGCACCTTCGATTTCCTCATGCTGTGCTGTCATGTCTTCACGTCTTCTTCTGTAGAGTATGGTCACATCTTTTGCTCCAAGTCGCTTTGCTGTCCTGGCGACATCCATGGCAACATTTCCGCCGCCAACTACGCATACTGTCTTGCCGTCCAGCGAGGGCATTATGCCGTCACCTATGGCTCTTAGCATTTCCACTGCCGAGAGCACGCCTCTGTTGTCCTCGCCTTCGATGCGCATCCTTGCGAAAGAATGTGCGCCTACCGCTATGTACATGGCATCATAGTCTCTGCGCAGTTTTTTGATGTCCTTCGCACTGGCGATATCTGTTTCCATGTTTACTTTGACGCCAAGTGAAAGGATTATGTCGATCTCTTCCTGAAGTCTTTCATTTGGAAGCCTGTAACTCGGTATGCCGTACCTCAGCATGCCTCCCAGGTATTTTCTCTTATCGAACACAGTTACTTCATGTCCCATCAGAGACAGATAGTATGCCGCCGTCAGCCCCGAAGGGCCTCCTCCGATTATGGCGATTTTCTTGCCTGTTGCCGGAGCCTTTTCAGGCGGGTCTACTTTTCCGGCATGGTCGACTGCATATCTTTTGAGCCCGCGTATATTCACCGGCGCATCTATCATCGACCTTCGGCAGTGATGTTCGCATGGATGTTCGCATACAAGTGCACATGCAGTCGGGAACGGATTGTCTTTTTTGATAAGCTTTACTGCATCTGTGTATCTGCCTTCCATGACCAGCGATACATAACCCGGTATATCTACTCTTGCCGGGCACAGGCCTATACATGGTATCGCTTCCATATAATCTCTTATGCTCTTTTCACATACTCCTTTTTCGATATGCGAAACATAGTCTTCTTCAAATCCGTCAAGGGTCCTGAGTACCATATTGGCTGCCTCATAGCCTATGGCGCAGTCCGCGCTGTCTTTGATACTGTATGCTGTCATTCTGATCAGATCGATCGTATCCAGAGAAACATCTTTTCCTCCGTCGAGTACGTCGTCTATCAGTTCCTCAAGTTGTCCCAGTCCTACTCTGCAGGGGATGCATTTGCCGCAGCTCTGGCCGTGGCAAAGACGCAAAAAAGCAGCCGCCATGTCAACAGGACACAATCCGGGATGACTTGCTGCTACTCTTCTTTCGAGTCCTCTATACAGATCTTCAACAACGACTTGAGCCTTGCCCTGAGTTTTCAAGTCTAATCTGCTCATTGGATCTCCTTTCTAACTACCGCAAATATGCTATATCCAAATCAAATAATCTGAATTATTCATATTCTACCACTGTTGTTCTAATATGTGAATATCAAGTTATATTAAAATTTCATTTTCAAATATCGCTCCCCTAAATTAGTATTTAAAATAAATACTAATCATCTTTTTACTATTCTTATCAGTTTATTTCCTTAACTCTAATCATAATTCCGCAATAGCCATAAGCATTGGGGAAATTCCCCGCTCTCCTGCTTCACCAACTGTAGTCCATCTAACTTCATAAGGATTCCATTGTTCTCCAGGGAACTGATTTCTGAACATACCAATGAGAAGAGTCAAGCCCATCCTTAAAGTCTTTGATTTTTCAAACGATTTACGTAAGAATTCGTAATTAACAGTTTCAACAAGAAACATAATTTCCTGCCATTGGCCTATGTCTATATTTAGTAATTCGTTGTCAAGAATGGCATTTGATATCTTGCTGAAATCATTAACAGCCGTCTTCAGCATTTTCCAATGTAATGTATTACCCTCATACGGTGAAATCGGCTCGTTATGTTCTACGCTTTTTCTGTAATTCTTCTCAATTTCTTCGTTAACCAAATCAAAAGATTCCTGTAACTTTTCTATCTGATAATTGTTGAATTTTTCTCCAGTCATTTTTGCTTCCTCCGTTTTATTTTTTAAATATACGCAATTGCTTCGATTTCGACTTTTACACCCTTTGGAAGTGCTGCAACTTGGAAACATGATCTTGCAGGAAAATCACCATTAAAGTACGTTTCATATATTTCATTCACTGATGCAAAATCAGCAATATCATCGAGCAATACCGTGGTTTTAATAATATTATCATAATCGCCGCCAGCCTGTCTTATTATTGCTCCCACGTTTTTCATACTTTGATGTGCCTGTGCTCTCACATCTTCAGAAAATGTCCCAGATACAGGCTCTATTGGCAACTGTCCTGAAGTGAACACCAATCCCGCTGCTTCTATTGCCTGACTGTATGCCCCCACTGCTGCAGGCGCTTTTTCCGTACTTATTATTTTTTTCATTAGTCAATCTCCTTTACTATCAATTTTTTTAAATCGAGCTTATCGATTCTGTATTGCATATTTTGTCTTTTTATTCCTAAAGATCTGGCTGCTTTTGAGATATTCATATTATTTTTTTTCAAGGCATTTTCTATCACTTTCTTTTCTACAATACGAAGAATCTCATTAAGCGTCAATTCAGAGCTCTCTTCATCCGGCATATATTTGCTGCTATACAGCTTTTCTCTCAAATAGGAAGGCATATTATATAATGTAAGTGTTTCATCATTATCCAGAAGTGATATTCCCCGTTCTACCAAATGTTCCAGTTCCCGTACATTTCCAGGCCAGTCATATGACTGAAACGCTTTCTTCAAATCATCATCTATCGCTATCACCTTTTCACCATAAATCGAGCAATATGTTCGTCCGAAATAATCTACCAATTCCAAAATGTCTTCTTTTCTCTTTCTTAATGGTGGAATTTCCAAGACTATTGTGCTCAGCCGATAATAAAGATCCTGTCTCAGCTGTCCATCCTCCACACACTTCATTGGATCCACATTTACCGAACTTATTACCTTGCAATTTATCTTACATTCTTTTACGTCACCGATCCTGCGATAGCATTTCTCCTGGATTGCTCTCAGAAATTTAGCCTGTAGATTTAATGGCATGGAATTTATCTCATCAAGATATAAAGTCCCATTTCCCGCCTGTTCAAAGAATCCTACAGTGTTCTCTGCTCCTGTAAACGCGCCCTTCTTAGTGCCGAATAGCAGGCTCTCAAGCAGAGTTTCAGGCAACGCTGCACAATTAAGCGCAACGAACGGGAATAACCTTCTTGAACCACTGTTATGTATGCCCTGCACTATCATTTCTTTTCCCGTTCCAGTTTCACCATATACAAGTACCGGAGAATCATTAAGTGCAGCTTTTTCAGCATCTGATATTAGCTTATCCATCAATTTGCTTTTATGTATTATATCCTTGAATGTAAAACGTGTACCATTTTTTAATTTAACTGAATTCCCCGCATCTTCAGATTGTATTCCCAATGTACGGTTATATATTTCCCTGATTGTAGTTACGTTTCTGCTTATTGAATAGGCTGCCTCTGTATTTCCATCTATTTTTATAGGAAACGAACTGGCTACCAGTTGATTCGTACGTCCAAGCTTAGTGATATTCTTATAGCTTCCCTCTTTGATTGCCTGTCCGGTTTTAAGCACCTGATAATGTTCGCTGCTTTCAGCTGACCATTCATCATATACATCTTTCAACTGTTTACCTATTACATCATTCTTATCCAGATCCTCAAATTCTCCAAGCTTTTTGTTGTATATAACTATCTTTCCGTTCTTATCTGTAACAATAATGCCCTCATTTATGTTATCTAAAACCTCAAGACAGTACTTTAATTTTTTTTCGGTTTCCGCATTTTCACTTTCATCTTTGATCCATAATGCATAATATAAATCACTACCGTCATTTATGATCTGCGCATGCATCAAATAGTGGTTCTGATCTGAATCCAGTTTTATTTTTTCAGTCTTTAAAGCTTTTTTTAATACTGAAAGTGCTGAATCCGTGATTTTATCTTCTTCTACAAGTATTTCTGCGATTCCAAATACAAATAAAGGTTCGTAATCTTTATTTGTTATCAATATGCCTTCTTTATCAGGCATGCCGTCAAAAAACTTGCGAAAATCCATGGCTCCCTCACTGATTAACTGCGATATCAACAGATCTTTTATAGTAATCATACGTATTATACACTTAAATTGTCAATGATTTCAAAAAATATCAGGCGGACAACAGATCCGCCTGATATCAAACACAATGCTAAATCAATTATCTTTCTGACCTTCTGCTGTTAAATTTTTCTTGACCAGCACTTTTGGAGCCGTTTCTATTATCGGTAGCACTAATATAAATGAAATCGCATAACCCGCAATCACTAGCAACATCATATTCGTTAGTCCAAAAGCGTCAGCGATTGCTCCTGCTATCGTTGTTATCAGAGCTCCGCCTATAAATTCACCCATAGCCATCGGTATGGATATGCCTGTCGATGTAAGGTGTGCAGGCAACGATTCCATTGGAATAATATTGATCCAGAATATTCCTATGGCACCTGGTATAGGCGAACATATCACATAGCAGACCATTGCCAAATGAGCTCCTGGGAAGCAGAACATTGTCAGCGGACAAAGTATAGCGGCAATATAAGATATCATCAGCAATTTTCTTCTGCCAAAATTATCAGAAAGCTTTGGCAGAAGAACAGACCAAATGATGCCCATTACTCCTGCAGCAGACTGAAGCATGCCAGATGTTTGAACTGATATACCTGCTATTCCTGTCCAATAGAGAGCTGCATATATCTGAATGATATAATAACCCGACATGTGTGTCATTGCTAAAAAGAAACACATCTTAAAATTTCGATAACTCCAAAGTTCAGCAAACGCGTTCTTCCTTTTAAGGATATTTCCTTCGTTATCTTTAACTTCTTTTCTTTCAGCATCAGGAATTGGTTTAACAAAAATTGTCATACAAATCATCATTATGAATCCTGGGGTTGCTGCCACCAAAAATGCCATCTGCCATGAAGTAACCTCCACAAGCTGTGTCAAAAGGATCGGCCCCAACGTACAGGCTATTACAGATACTCCTGCATTCACTATACCGACTGAGACCCCTAATCTTTCTCCACTAACTGTTTTTCCTAGCGCAGCCATTATGAATGTTGAGAAAGGACCCTCAGCAACTCCGACTAAAGCTCTAAGCAACAACAACGACACGTATGACTGTGCCAACGCACAACAGCCTCCTAATATAGCAGTCAGCAGGCCACTAATGATAAGCCATTTCTTTAGGTTTCCTACCTTGTCTGCAATCGAACTGATGATTATAGCCGAAACACCCCAAGCAATAGTGAACGACATATTAATGGTACCGACTTGCGCATTATTTATTCCCAAATCAGGAACAATAACAGGAAAAATAAAAGAAATTGCCAGTCTGTCAATGAAGAGAAATCCCCATGTCAGAAAAAATAATACCACAATGCCATTCTCATAGGCTCTTGTTCTTTTTTCCATAATTTTCTCCTTTCTTATAATAAATCTAATTTTTATAAATACTTTTTCCGCGTTTAAATGTTTCTAGAACAGTAAGTGAATCACGATCTATTTTACCTTTTATATCATACGGATTCTTATCAAGAATTATCACATCTGCATATTTACCTTTTTCGAGAGATCCTATCTCCTTTTCTTTATGACACACATATGCCCCATTACGCGTATACATTTTCAGCGCAGTATCCATAGATGCTCGTCTTAATGGATTATGAGCATTCACTATTGCATCCAAACCGGCGAACGGATCCAAAGGAGAACATGGCGAATCAGAACTTCCTGCCACAATTACGCCACCTTTGATAAGGTAGTTGAAATTTTCATGACGTTGAGCTTTTTCTTTAGATGCAAAGTTTTCGAAACCATTGCCTTTTTCTCCAAGATCAAGCGCGTTACCTATAGCCGGCTGCGGAATCCCTACAAGATTCATCTCTGCTGCCGCTTCGATAATTTCATCTGTCGCCAGCGAAAAATGTTCCACCCTGTGACGAAGATCTTTGATTCCGATTTCCTTATCTACCTGCTGATAGATTCGAACTATCTGATCTACGGCGCGATCGCCGATAGCATGAAAACCGCATTGAAGTCCTCGTTTTGAGCATTCAAGTACAAAATCATAAAGCATTTTATCCGAATATTCAAGAAGCCCTCTTGTATATGGTGCACATGGATATGGATCGAAATAAGCTGCCGTCAGTTGCGGCGGTGACCCATCTATAGTCAGACACCCTCCTATACGAGGCAGGCCGTTTTTTATCACCTTTTCATAATCGAAAGTCTGCGTGTAAATAACATATTCAATCGGCAACTGTTTCTGAATCTTGAGAAGAATGTCAACATCTATATCATCACTTACCATCATTCCATCCAGTGCACATATTGTCGTTATCCCATACTGTGCACATGTATTAGCAAGATCAGTATAAATACCAACAAATTCTTTTTCCGAATGCAAAGCATAAATCTTCCCGATAGTATAGAAAGATACGTCATCTCTGTTAAAATAACCATCTTTCTTTATATATGCATATTTTTCAGGAAGCTGCACCCTTTCTAAGGCTTTGCTGTTCATGACGCCACCATGCGCTGTCCAAAATACCAACATTACTGTGTGATCTCCGGTAACTTCATCCAACTCATATCTTGTCGGCAGTTTTTTATCTGACATATCTTCACGCAAATTCATATTGCATCCGCATATCAATCTCGGCGTTTTTTCTTTTTTGCAGTATGAATCTACTGCATCAAGAACGCCCGTGGAGCTGTCAATCCCAGATAAATCGATGCCATTATAGCCTATTCCTGTTGCACTGCAATGCACATGCGCATCGATCAGACCCGGCATAAGTGTCCTGTCTTCAAGATCGATAGTACGGCCAGCTTCTTTTGGGCAGTCATTATCTCCTAAAGCATCTATTTTCCCATCTTTTACTGCCATCCATTTTTTCTTAGACATACTCTTATCCATGGTAATGATGTTTCCATTTTTGAATAGTAAATCGTACATTATTGCCTCCCTTCCACTTGGCTATTTTACACTATTAGCCGCTGCTGTTACTGCTCTTCTTATATATGCTTTGATAATCTGAACTTTAAATTTATTATCGCTCAGCACTCTAACATCTTTAATCGCAATATTTCCAGCTTCTTCTGCCAATTCTGCTGTGGGTTTTTCCCCTGTAATAAATTTTTCTACATCTTCAAACTCATACGGTGTCGGCGCCACCCCACTGAATACCAGCCTGGCATAATCTATTCTTCCCTCACGAATACTTATATTTGTTGCCAGCCCCGCTATAGGAAAATCTATCGTAGCTCTTGTCCTGAATTTATGATATTTCTGCACTGAACCAGCATTTTTCAAATTAATGTTAATTTCTTTCAACACTTCATCTTCTTCCAATACCGTAGACGTTTCTGTGCCAGCAGAAAAAAACTCATGCGCAGGAATCTCTCTTTTTGATGTGATCATAGTCGCATCAAGCGCTATCAGTGCTGGAGCCGTATCAGACGGACTGACAGCTACACATCCGCAGTTATAACATCTGTTTGCCTCCTTTCTGATTTCATCTGTTGATGCGCTTCTTGTATCTTCCTGTTCAAGGATACGATCCTCTGCCCTAACATATTCAAGAGTCAATGGTCTTGATTCTTTTATGCAAGTTTCATCGAATGAAAGTTTCTGATGGCGCTTTGTTTTTCTTAAGAGTGTTCCGCCTCCAAGATAGCGATTGATAATGTCTGCTGTTTTACGTGCATCAGCAATAGCCGCTATTGCTGTTTTAGGCCCTATAGCAGCATCTCCTGCAGCAAATATTTTTTTAATGCCCGCAGTATGATCCGATTCGTCAACTTTGATCCAATTTCTTTCATTTGTCTCTAGTCCCAGTCCATCCGCATCAACTCTTTGACCTATAGCCGAAAATAATTTATCGATTTTTATAAGTTCAAATGAATCTTTGATGGGAACCGGCTTTCTTCTTCCGCTTTCATCCGGTTCTCCCAATTCCATTTTCTGCAGTCTTACTTCGCATGCGGTGTTATTTTTCTTTATGATTTCGACCGGCGATACCAAATAATGAAATTCTATTCCTTCCCTGCCAGCTTCCATGATTTCATCTTTTTCTGCCGGCATTTCATCTTCAGTTCTTCTGTAAAAATTGTATACTGCTTTTGCTCCTAAACGTTTAGCTGTACGGCAACAGTCCATGGCAGTATTACCACCGCCTACGACAGCTACTATCTTATCTTTTACTCCTGTGTCATTTTTTTCTGACGCCTTTTTCAGGAATTCTATACCTCCTTCTACACCTTCGGCATCATCTCCACGACAACCTACGTTTATAGATTTCCATGCCCCGACTGCTACGAATAATGCATCGCTTTCATTGCACAGACTATTTAATGTTTCCTCACTTCCTATCTTCGTGTCTTGAACAAATACGATGCCCATATTTTTAAGAATATCCGTGATTCTATCAACAATTTTTCTTGGCAGACGGTATGCAGGTATTCCATACCTAAGCATCCCGCCCGCTTTTTCATTAGCATCATAAACGATTACGGAATGTCCCTCTTTTCTAAGGAAATATGCTGCTGTAAGGCCTGCAGGTCCGGCACCGATGATAGCAATCTTCTTACCGCTGTCTTTGTTTGTCATCTTTATAAGTCTTTCGGCGTTTTCAAGCATATAGTCGCCTACTGTGCGCTCTATATTTCTGATCGAAACTGCCTCATCATATTCGTTGCGATTGCATTCTCTTTGACATGTATGAGGGCAAACTCTTCCTACAACTGCAGCAAGCGGATTCATTTCCCATAATAATGTTGCCGCTCCGTCCATATCGTTCTTTCTGATCAAATCAAAATATTCCGGTATGGATGTGCCGTTTGGACATTGTGCTTCACATGGTGATGCGCTTACTTTTGCTCCGCCAAATACTGAATGATATATATTTTCACCCATCATAGCATTACAAAGTGTTCCACCTTTTCTCATGCAGTGAAATTTATCGTTTTGGTAACGATAATACCAGCATCTTGGCTCCTGACATATATTTCCTCCAATTGTTGCCATATGCCTTATCTGCTGGCTGGCCACCTGATGTGCCGCTTCCCAAAGGACGGAGTATTTTTCTTTAATCAATTCTGATCCTTCAATGTCGCCTAACTTTGCCATCGCACCTATTTTCAGGATTCCGCCTTCCTCTTTGATATCATCTATACCTGTTCCCCTTAATGACACTAGTTTATCAGGACATTTATCCTTGATCTTTTCATTTATTACACCCATAATGTCAGTACCACCGGCTATAACTTTTGCATTCGGGCTTTCCTTGATTTCGGATACGACTGTATCTATATTTTCAGGTCTTGTATATGTAAAATCCTTAATCATTTCGCATCCTCCTTCATTGCTTTCTCTGCTAGTCCTTCAAGAATCTTTTTGGGGGAGAAAGGTACTGTCGGAACCCTTATTCCAACGGCATTGTAAACAGCATTTGCTATAGCTGCAGAAGCACCTGTAGGCGTGCTCTCAGCTAGTCCACATGCACCGTATTCACTTGCGCCTTTCCATGTTTCCTTCAAGATAGGGGATACATGAGGCACATCAGCCATTGTAAGCATCTTGTAATCTATATAATTAACATTTAATGGAGTGCCTGTCCTTTTATCATAAAAGATTTCCTCTGTTAGAGTTTCGCCTGTTCCGATGAACACTCCTCCTATCTGCTGACTTTCAGCTCCTGAAGCATGCATGACCTGGCCAACATCGTTCGCTATCACAAGATCAACAACTGATACTTTTCCGGTTTCTGTATCAACTTCGACCTCAGCAAACCATGCGCCATAACCGATGCCTGTTACCGTCTTGTTATTGTTTCTGATATTTCGGCCAGTTATCGGTACACAATCATCTTCCATCATTACATCCTTGGCATCCATACAAATGTATGGCTCAGTTTTCTTGAATATCTTACTATCCTTTATATCAAGGAGTTCCTCTTTGATATTCATCATACCTGAAGCTCTTTCAATGAACTGACGTTTAACATCAAGCGCCGCACCCACTATGCATTCTGACATAATAAACGAAACCACACTGTCTGTAGGCGGACAGTCCCTTAGCCCCATTTCAGTATCTCCATCTGATACCCATTTGATATCATCAGGTGTAATGTTCAAAAAACAAAGATTATCAGCACACGCCATTACAGCAGCACTATTTCCACCTGCACCGGTTTCTTTTGTAGGAGCATTCAAAATGACAGAAAGATCTGGATTTACTCGGATACTCGTTTCTATCCTGCCACGCTCGTTTTCCTGCCATTCAGCGTGCCACTGGTTATGCAGCGTCATGCCTATGCCTCTTTTTTTGTATCCATCGATAATCGGACCCGCATCAGTTTTATGCCTTCTCTCCCATCCTATCTCCGCAGATGCTGAATCCAGAACTGAAGCAACACTTGCATTTGGCTGTGGATCAAAGGAATTACCGAAACTTTTTTTATAAATAATAATCGGGTCGATACCAAGAGTTTCAGCCAGTTCGTCTATAGCCTGTCCCAAAGGAAAATTTTGCTGGACATTACCAACACTTCTGAATACACCTCCCGGTATTCTGTTTGTAAAATAGACCCGGCTTCTCATCCTTACATTTTCTATTGGGTAGAAAAGCCTTGGAATTCCTTCAGCGTTCATGAATCCCGTAAGCGCATATCCAGTCACGCCCTGATATGCCCCATTGTTTGCGATACCGTCAAAATCCAGTGCTGTTACTGTCCCGTCTCTCTTTCCCGCAACTTTGATTTTGAAATTAATTTTTGTGCGTGTCTCTGCAAATTCTTCATGTACATTCATTTTATATTTAACAGGACAGCCACTTTCACGTGAAAGTATTGCAGTTAAAATGAAGAAGTTCTGTTCTCCCATGTTCCATTTCCCCATATGCGCACCGCAATTCGTATTATGTACTCTTATTTTTGCCAGCGGCAAACCAAGCATATCATGAATGTGCATCCTTACCTGATCAGAATAATAGTGATTGGTCCATACTTCTATTTTATCGTCCACCCATTCAGACATGCATCCTCTGAAGTCCAGTGTTCCCTGAGTCGAGTTTCCGCCAAAGGTCTCGTCAACTTCTATTACTGCATCCGCTTCTTTTATTCCTTTCGCTATATCTCCTTTATCGACGACAATGTTATTTACAGAAACACCGCCATCAAGGTCATTTCTATGCGGCAGTTGATTGCTCGTCGGGTCAGCTTCCGGATGCAGTATCTTTGCTTCCGGTCGCTGAGCATCCTCAACTTCCAGGAACGGCGGAGCCACTTCCCATTTAATATCAATAGACTTCAAAGCTTCATCCGCAATTTCTCTTGTGTCAGCTGCAATAGCGACCCCCATAAGATCTCCAACAAAACGGGAAGTATCATCCAGTACACGTCTGTCAAACCATTTTGGAACTGTTTCGCGATGATATGGCGTTATCGCTGTATCAGTCCAGGAATTCGTTGTCGGCGGCATTGCCATTATTTCAGGGTCGTCATACCTTACAACCGCTCTAACACCTTCCATCGTCTCTGCTTTTGAAGTATCCATTGATAATATTTTTCCATTAGCGTATGGAGCATTCATGATAGCACAATAAAGCATTCTAGGGACTTTTGATTTGATAGTTATATCATCAAAAAACTTTGTCCTTCCCATTGCCTTTTCTTTAGCATCGATTTTTGGCAGATAAGATCCTACGTATTTCCTTTTGACGCGAGGAATATATTTATATTTCATTTCTTTTGATCCTCTCTATTTACTATATTACTTACCTTCCTGACTGCATGCTCAACGCCCTGATAAACTCCGCAGCGACATATATGTCCTGATAAAGCATCTTTTATTTCTATATCGGTAGGATGCGGATTTTCCGACAGCAAGCTCTTTGTTTCAAGCACAAATCCCGGTGTGCAGAATCCACATTGCATCGCAGTTCCGTAACCGGGGTCCGATTCTTCAGCAAAAGCTGCGATTATTGGATCATCTGCGGGTATGCCTTCAATTGTAGTGATTTCACTGCCATCCGCCTCCACTGCAAGCATCATGCATGATAATACTGATTTACCGTTCATCAGCACTGTGCATGCTCCGCATCCGCCTTGATTGCAAGAAACTCTTACACCTGTAAACCCAAGCCGCTCACGCAAGACTGTTGACAGAGATTCTGTCACTTCAAAATCTCTGCCAACTTTTAATTTGTAATTTCTACCGTTAATGATTAGTTTAATTTGCCCCTGATCCATTTTTTTCCTCCTAGCTTTTCGTTATTCCAAAGGTTCAAGGAATGCCTGGAAATGCCTTAATATAGGGGGTTCCCATGTGATTCTATATCCTTTGATTTTATTTGCTCTTTCTTTGATTGAAATCAAAGCATCAGCAATAACATCCATATGTGCCTGAGTGTATACTCGTCTTGGTATTGCAAGTCTTGTAAATTCAAATTCGGACTTTAGTTGTTTTCCTGTATCAGGATCATTCCCCAACATATATGATCCTATATCACAAGCTCTTATACCTGCTTCTCTATATAATTCTAACGCCAGTGCCTGAGCCGGGAATTCGTAATATGGTATATGCGGCAATAGCTGTTTCGCATCGATAAATACACCGTGTCCTCCAACTGGCGACTGATATGCTATACCCGCATCATCAAGCCTTGATGCAAGATATTCCATCTGACCTATTCTATAGTTAAGATAGTCTTCTTCCATGCCTTCATATATACCTATTGCCAGTGCTTCAAGATCACGTCCTGAAAGCCCACCGTAGGAAATGAATCCTTCATATGAAATACATGCGCCTTTTATGGATTGACATAATTCATCATTATCTTTAACTCCTATCAGCCCACCCATGTTCACTATTGAATCTTTTTTTGCACTCATTGTAAACGTATCGGCATATCCAAACATTTTTCTAATGATTTCTTTTATCGATAGACCTTTGCATTCATCCTCTCTTTGTTTAATGAGATATGCATTCTCTGCAAATCTTGCTGCATCTATATTATAATGGATTCCATATTTTTTGCAGATTTCTCCAGTCTCTCTTATATTGGCCATCTGCACGGGCTGTCCGCCAGCAGAATTATTTGTTACCGTCATCGTTACCATTCCGATATTTTCTTTGCCATACTCGTTTATAAGCTGTTCAAGTTTTTCAACATCCATATTCCCCTTAAAAGGCGCACGTATCGATGGATCCAGAGCTTCTTTGCAAACACAGTCGATTGCCCTTGCTCCAGATAATTCTACATGTGCCCTTGTAGTATCAAAATGCATGTTGGAAATTGAATACTTGCCAGGCCCTAAAAGCAATGGGAACAAAACTTTCTCAGCAGCCCTCCCCTGATGTACCGGTTGTATGTATTTATACCCTGATATATCCTGACCTGCTTCTATAAGTTTATAATAACTCTTTCCTCCAGCATAAGCTTCATCCCCACGCATGACTCCTGCCCACTGTTCCTGACTCATTGCATTTGTTCCACTATCTGTCAGCAAATCAATATAGCACATATCACCTGGCAAATTAAAAACGTTGTAATGTGCTTTTTTCAAAGCCTCCTCACGCTCTTCTTTCGTTGTCATTTTAATTGTTTCTACCATTTTGATTCTAAATGGTTCCGGTACATATTTTTTTGTCATGTTATCCTCCTTGAAAGTTGTTATAAATAGTTATTGATGATTTTTATCTACAATATCTAATCAATGCAATTATTATGCCAAAACCAAAACCCATAATTTCCGGCCTTTTTTGTATTGCTAAACTTAATGACACCGCAAAAAAATTTTGCTTTTATGTAATGGCTTGCTAAAACAAGCGGAGCGCAGGCAGCATAATTTTTTTGCTATGCAAAAAAATTATGCTGCCTGCGCTCTGAAATAGTCATTATTAGTTTTTAAATTTACTGTATGTATCTATCTAAATACTTTTTATATTTGATTTCATGATATTTTCAATGATTATTTCTAAAATTTTTCCCTGTGCCTGTTATAAAATATATTTCTCTCTGCCTACAATTTTATTAGACGCAAACTCATTATTACAGGTCATAATACATGTCGAATTCCACCGGTGTGGGCATCTGGATGTGCTTCTGCAGATCTTCTCTTTTATTCTTTAACCAGATCTCTATCAATTTTTCCGGGAACACTCCTCCCTCGGTAAGAAAATCATGATCCTTTTCCAGCGCCTTCAGTGCGGAGCCGAGCGATTTCGGCAGTCCTTTGATTTTCTTTTTTTCCTCATCGTTCAGATCATAAAGATTTATATCATACGGTCCGTTGCCTTCTGCGACCGGATCGATATGATTTTTTATGCCGTCGAGGCCTGCCATCAATATGGCCGAATAAGCATAATAAGGGTTGCAGGTACCGTCAGGATTCCTCAGCTCAAATCTTTTCTTGTCGGGATCCTTGGCATAAGCGGGTATCCTTATGACCGAACTCCTGTTGGCTGTGGCAAATCCGACTGTCACTGGCGCCTCATATCCCGGTACCAGTCTTTTGAACGAATTAGTACTGGGGTTCGTGAAGGCGCATACCGCGCCTATATGGTGCAGAAGGCCGCCGATGAACCATATTGCCTCCCTTGACAGCTGCGAATATCCGTTTTTATCGAAAAAGACCGGCTCATCGTCTTTGAACAGATGCATGTGCACATGCATACCGTTGCCGGCCTCGTCGTAAACCGGCTTGGGCATGAAGGTCGCCGTCTTGCCTTCCTTGATAGCCTGATTTTTGATTATGTATTTTGTCATCATGGTCTTGTCGGCCATTTCTGTAAGCCCGCCGAATTCTATCTCTATCTCCAGCTGCCCCGGGCCGCCGACTTCATGGTGGTGATACTTGACCGGTATGCCCTGCGCTTCCATCTGCATGGAGACCCTGCTTCTGAAATCATAGAGCACATCCTGAGGCGGCGCCATATGATACCCCGCTTTGTGCGCCATCTTATAGGCGAGATTGTCTCCGTCATCCTTGCCCTTGTTCCATTCAGCCTGTTTTGTATCGATGTGGAAGCCCGACCTGTTGGCATCTGTGGAATAACTGACATGATCGAACACATGGAACTCGAATTCCGGTCCTATCCGCATCTCGTCCGCGATGCCCGTGCTCCTCAGATACTCTTCCGCGTGTTTGGCCACGTTCCTGGGATCCTGATCGAAAGGCCTGTTTTTCGGCATGTCGATGACGAATACATCGCCGATCATGGCCAGCGTCTTTATCTCCATGAATTTGTCCATATAGGAAGTTGTCAGATCCGGGATGAATACCATGTCGCTTTTTTCGATCGGAGCGAATCCGTAATTGCTGCCGTCGAAACCGATGCCGTTTCTCATTATGCTTTCATCGAAACGTCCGGCCGGTATAGTCAGATGTCTCCATCTGCCGTTTAAATCGATCATCATGAAATCCACCATGCAGACTTTGTTGTCCTCGATGAACCTTTTAGTCTCATTGAATGTCTTGAACATATACCTTCTCCTTTAACACCGCATACACAGCCCCTGTGACTGTGTTTTCAGTATATCGGCAGGTATTTTCGCTGTCAATCTAAATTATTGACGACTGCCGTCCGGCACTTTTCTTCATTTTCAGGCTTAATTATACTTCGTACCGTCTACTCGCTGTGCTCCACATCACAGTACACACATCTGTATATCTTTTTTCCCCTGTCGGCAAGATAGAATCTCTGCACCGCTTCCTGTTCCACTGTTGTTATACATCTGGGATTCTTGCACCTGATGACATCAGTGAGCATTTCCGGCAGCTCGAGGTGTTCCTTTTTTTCCAGCCGTCCGTCTCTGATAATATTCACGGTGATATTGGGATCCACGTAACCTATGGCATCCATGTCCAGCTCTATTTCCTGATCGATCTTGATGATGTCCTTTCTGCCGTATTTCGTGCTTCTGGCATTCTGTATCACCGCAACAGAATTATCTATCTCGTTCAGTTTAAGCAGCCTGTATATGTCCATGCTCTTGCCCGCCTGGATATGATCCAGTACGATCCCGGTAGTCACTCCGTCGATATTCATTGTTTGGCCTCCTTTTTTATTCCCAGCAGCGTCAGTATCAGCGCCATGCGTATATATTTGCCGCACAGGGCCTGTTCGAAATATCTGGCCCGCGGATCGTCGTCCACCCTGACAGAGATCTCGTTCACTCTGGGAAGCGGATGCATCACTGTCAGATCAGACCTGGCGCCGTTCAGTTTCTCCGGGTCGAGTATGTAGGTATCCTTCAGTCTCAGATAATCCTCTTCATTGAAGAACCTTTCACGCTGTATCCTGGTCATATACAGTATGTCCAGTTCCGGCATCACATCTTCCATTTTCGAGACCTCTTCATACGCAGCCCCGGCTGCTTTCATTTTGTCGATAATATACCTCGGCACTCTCAGCTCATCAGGCGAAATGAGTACGAACTTCATATCGTCATATCTCAGCAGCGCCTCGATCAGCGAATGAGCCGTCCTGCCGAAATAAAGATCGCCGCATAGACCTATCGTTATGCTTCCCAGCCTGCCTCGCTCTCTGCTGATGGTGAGCAAATCCGTCAGCGTCTGCGTGGGATGGAAGTGCCCTCCGTCTCCTCCGTTTATAACTGGTACCGTACTCCCCTCTGCCGCGATCATGGGAGCGCCTTCTTTGGGATGCCGCATGGCTATGATATCAGCATAGCATCCCACCGTCCGCACGGTGTCTCTGACGCTTTCGCCCTTTGCCGCCGAACTCGCGGCAGCTTCCGAGAATCCCAGCACACTGCCGCCCAGTTCCAGCATCGCCGCTTCAAAACTGAGCCGCGTCCTGGTGCTCGGTTCGAAAAAAAGAGTCGCCAGCTTTTTCCCGTGACAGATATCCATGTAACCGTCGTGATCGTTTCGTATCTCGTCTGCCAGCGCGATCATTTCATCTATTTCTTTGACTGACAGATCCGTTATTTTTATCAGATTTCTGACTTTCAAGTTTTTCCTCCTTTTGTACTGTGTACTATCTACTGCTGTCTGCTGTTCATTATCCGGCTTTTTTTGCGAAACTGCTTCATCATCCGTTCTTCGCTTTTTGAGTCGCTTCTTCATCATTGTCTTTCGTTTTGCGGGTCATTTCTCCATCATCCAGCTTTCGTTTTGCGGGTCATTTCTCCATCATCCGGCTTTCGTTTTGCGGGTCATTTCTCAATCATCCAGCTTTCGTTTTGCGGGTCGTCTCTGAAGCATATGAGTTTCTGTTTTTCACTCTCATCGATATATCCTTTTCTTGCCGCCGTATCTGCGAGCATATCCAGATCAGCAAGACTGACATGTTTTATAGCGGCGGTTTTCATAGCCTCTGCCGCCGCTTCCATACCGTAGGTGAAGATACTTACGGCACCGAGGACCTGCGCTCCCGCTTCGCGCAGCGCCCTGACCGTATCTACCAGAGAACCTCCCGTTGATACCAGATCCTCTATGACTACTGTCCTTTCGCCCGGATCAAGGTGCCCTTCTATCCTGTTCGCCCTTCCGTGATCCTTGGCCGCACTCCTCACATAACCCATGGGGAGCCCCATCATGTGCGCCGCAATGGCAGCATGCGCTATGCCGGCAGTGCTGGTGCCCATGAGCATTTCGCAGTCCGGGAACTCCCTTCTGACCGTATCGGCGAGCGCCTGCTCTACCTTCTCCCTTGTCTGCGGTTCGGACAGTACCAGCCTGTTATCGCAGTATACAGGGCTTTTTATACCGCTGGCCCACGTGAACGGCTGCTCCGGCCTGAGAAAGACCGCTTTGATCTTCAGCAGTTCTGCGGCAATCATTTCATTTGTTCTGTTCCTCTGTTCTGAGCTCGTATCCTGTTTTGTCATCTGCTTCCTCCTGTAAACTCGTGCACCGCTCTGCGATATGCGCCGACCGGGTCGTCTGCCCCGATGATCGAACGCCCCATAACTATGAGATCCGAACCGGCTGCTGCTGCCTGTGCAGGTGTCATGACCCTCTGCTGGTCGCCGCGGCTGTCGGCGGCAAATCTCACTCCCGGCGTCACTGTCAGAAAATCTTTTCCGCATTCCTTATGTATCTTTGCGGACTCGAGAGGCGAGCACACTACACCGTCAAGCCCTGCGGTCCTGGCATTCGCAGCATATTTCAGCACTGCCTCCTCGACGCTGCCGCTTATGAGCAGCTCATCATTCATGATCTGACGGCTGGTGCTGGTCAGCTGCGTCACTCCCAGGAGCAACGGCCTGCGGCCGTCTTTCCCTGTGAGACCTCTGCGTCCCCATTCCATCATTTTGATGCCGCCGGCGGCATGCAGGTTCGTCATGTCGATATCGAGACCCGCCAGACTGTTCATGGCCTTCTCCACTGTACTGGGAATGTCATGGAGCTTAAGATCGAGGAACAGCCTGCATCCTCTTGATTTTATCATGCGGACAATCTCAGGCCCTTCTGCATAGAACAGTTCCATGCCGACCTTGACGAAAGGCCTGATGTCAGCAAACAGGTCGAGGAATTCCTCTGCTTCCCTCCTGCCGGCAAGATCCAGCGCTATTATCACATCTTTCTCTCTGTAATTTCTTTTCATATCAGACTATACCTCTTATTTCTTCGAGCCGGTTTATTCCCAATGCGTCCATCAGTTCCGGCAGCTCTTCGATTATCTTTCTGCATATCCACGGATCAGTCAGATTTGCTGCCCCTATCTGCACTGCTGCTGCCCCTGCCATCATCATCTCTATCACATCGCGGGCGCTGCTGACGCCTCCCGCTCCCATGACCGGGATATCCACTCTGTGAAAAACATCATTCACCATCCCCAGTGCTATGGGAAATACTGCCGGTCCGGACAGCCCCCCTTTACCGGCAGGTATCACAGATCTTCTGCGCTCTATATCGATCCTCATGCCAAGAACTGTATTGATCAGTGTAATGCCGTCAGCACCTGCATTTTCACAGGCAGCCGCGATTTCGGCTATGTCAGTGACATTGGGGCTGAGTTTCATGAATACCGGCTTTGATGCGGCATCTTTTACTGCTGCAGTTATTGCCGCCGCATCCTCCGCACAGGTCCCGAAAGCCATCCCTCCTTTTCTGACGTTCGGACAGCTGATGTTCACCTCGATCAGCCCCACCTGCGGCTGCGCATCCATTGCGGCTGCGCATTTCTGATATTCTTCCGGCGATGAACCGCTGATATTGGCTATCACCGGCTTCCTGTATACCTCTGCCAGTTCAGAGAGCTCATGCTCCGCCACATGGTCGATCCCCGGATTCTGCAGTCCTACCGAATTGATCAGGCCCGACGGGCATTCAGCTATCCTGGTATACTCATTGCCACGCCGCGCACGGCATGTTGTGCCCTTCATCACCAGGGAACCAAGTATGTTTATATCGTACAGTTCTGCGAACTCCTGTCCGTATCCGAAGGTCCCGCTGGCAGGGATAACTGGATTGTCCAGCTGCAGTCCGGCGATCTCTACTCTTGTATCTGCCATGATATTTCTCCTTTCTCAAAAACGGGACCGTCTTTGCAGACTCTTTTGCTGCCGAGCATGCTCCTGCAGCTGCATCCCATGCAGACTCCGAAACCGCAGCCCATACGTTCCTCGAAGCTGAACTGGCCGTCAATGCTCATGCCGCAGACGGCGCGCAGCATCGGCTCCGGTCCGCAGGCGCACACGTAACTGCCGGCGCTGAGGAGATCTGTCACCAGCCCTTTTGTTCCATAGCTGCCGTCTGCCGCAGCCACTCTCACCGGCACGCCCAGTTCGCGGAAACTCTTTTCACCGAAGACTTCGTTTTTTCCGGCAAAGCCCAGCGCCGCGACAGGATGCTTGCCTTCCCTGATCAGCTGTTTTGCCAGACCGTACAGCGGCGGCACTCCGGCTCCCCCGCCTGCAAGTACCGCTCCGTCCGGTATCTTATTCGTATCGAAGCCGTTGCCCAGTGCACAAAGAGCCTGGATATCATCCCCGGGAAGCATATGCGACATATATGCGGTCCCCTGACCGACCGTTTTATATATGATAGTCAGACTGCTGCTTTCCCGATCCCAGTCGGCTATCGAAACAGGCCTTCTCAAATAGAAACCGTCCAGCTTTATATCGATGAACTGTCCAGGGCCCCTGATATCCGAAACATCGCCTTCAAGGCTCATACGGAAGATCCTTTCTGCTATATTCTCATTTGATCTCACTTTATATACATTATCTTTCATTTTCGTTTCCACCAGTTTTCTTTCCGCAGGCCCCCGTTTTTCTTCTGCCGTCTGCAGTTTTCTCCCAGACGTCTGCGGCTTTCTCCCAGACTGTCTTTCCCCCTGATATCGTCATTATGTTTTCCGCATGGACTTCCATGCCCTCGAACGGAGTGCTCCTGCCCATGCTCAGAAAATCTGACGTATCGATTTGATATCGCTGTCCTGCTCTCCACACGGACAGGTCTGCCGGCCCGCCGTCGTATATATGCCCGCCCTCAAGACCGAACCGTTCTGCCGGTGCGGTGCTCATCAGCTCTGCGAGCTTCGCCAGAGATATGATGCCCGTTTCCACCAGCCGTGTATACAGAACAGGGAAGGCAGTTTCCAGTCCCGTGATTCCGTTCAGTATCTTTCCGGCTGTACCGTTCTTTTCCGCTCTGCTGTGCGGAGCATGATCTGTAGCGATCATATCTATGGTCCCGTCTTTAATTCCTTCGATCAGGGCCTGTCTGTCCGCCGGTTTTCTTAAAGGCGGGTTCATTTTGTATTTCCCCTCATCCGAGGCATCTCTGTCAGCAAGCACCAGGTAATGCGGCGCTGTCTCGCAGGTCACATCGACGCCTCTTTTTTTTGCTTCTCTGACGAGAGCTACTGTGACTGACGATGAAACATGACAGATATGCAGAGCGCAGCCGGTCTCGGCCGCCAGGCGCAGATCTCTCGCAGCTTCTGTATATTCGCTTCGCGGATCTGCAGCCGGCCAGCTTTCATTTTCGCAATGAGCCGTAATGATCTTTCCCAGTTGATGCGCCTTTATCATCCCCTGCCTCATCAGCTCCTCACTCTGCACGCCGTGTCCGTCATCCGAAAAAGAGACGGCCCTGCCGGCCATCTCCTCCATATCCGACAGACTGTCTCCATCGGTTATCCTCCCATACGGAATAATATTTATCAGTGCGTCTTTTCTTATTGCTTCCAGCTGGACGCCAAGTGTCCGTGCGTCTGTCGGCGACGGCGTGACATTCGGCATCGTGCACACTGTCGTATACCCCCCTCTGGCTGCCGCCATGCTGCCTGTGCGTATCGTCTCTTTATATTCCTGTCCCGGTTCTCTGAAATGGACATGCACATCAACAAGCCCGGGGACAATAAAAAAGTTATCACACTGGATAACTTTCAAAAACCTTTTTTCAATTTTATTATCGGCAATAAAGACTTTATTTCCTTCAATGAGAAGATCCTGTCTGACAGATCCCTCCGCTTGATATACAGTTCCGTTCCTGAGTAAAAGTTTCATTGCCGCTCCTTGTTGTACTTAAATTGTCGACAGTATATCACCGGCATAAATATGAGTCAAGCGGTATTTTATTTTTTATCTCTGTCCTCTCTTGTATGTCGATACATATGTTGCACTTTATGCCTGCTCCAAGAAATAATCTGCTGATATCCGGCGAAATCTCATCTCTTATTTAATACTTGTTTTCATAAGAGGACGCTCATTTTTGGTATTTGAATTTCTCCCGAAATCCATTATATCAACGCGTTGTTCTTTTTCATCTTTTTCTGTAACGTATGTCTTGTCACATGACAAATAATGTTTATACTTGCATGAAACGTCCTGCTCTTATAGAATTGTAATGAAAATATTCATTAACACCCGGAGAGGAGACCAACTATGTGGAAAGATTTTAAAGAGTTTGCGTTCAAGGGAAATGTCCTCGATCTGGCCGTCGCCGTCATACTCGGCGCCGCGATAGGCAAGATCGTGACATCGGTAGTCGACAACCTGCTTATGCCTGTTATCGGCGCACTGCTGGGAGGCCTTGATTTCAACAGCCTCAGTGTCACTATAGGCCACGCTGTTATTGCATACGGCCTTGTCATACAGGCATGTGTGGATTTCATAATCATAGCTTTCTTTATCTTCCTGATAATAAGAGCCGTTTCAAAAATCTCACATTCGAAGAAAGATGAAGCGCCGAGCAGCCCGTCAGAGACCGAACTGCTTGCCGAGATCAGGGATCTGCTGAAAAAACAGTCTGACTGATATGCGGCTCTGATCATCAGCAAAAGACCGGCAATGCCCCTACTTTCCCATAATGGGGGCACGCCGGTCTTTGTATTGTTGAATAATGTTTATCGACCCGGCTCAACAAATATCTGCATTCGGTGTCAGTCTGTCATACTTGCCGGATTTGGCAGTCTTTCCTGGATCATATTCATGAGATTATCTGTGCATTTCATAGGTTCAACGAACTTGCTGTCCTTATCGACTGCCACGAACTTCGGTGAAACCGGAGTGGATATTCCTCCGAATATCTGGAAAAGCTCGCCCTTTCTGTATGCCTGTATCCGCTTTGCCAGCGCATCGGCAAGGTCATCGATATCTTCCATGCCGTAATCCGCTTCATATATATCCGCGATCTCTGCAGCTATCTCCCAGTTGGCCATCTCGATGCCTTCATTGATAGCTTTTCTGACCGGCATCAGCCTTCTTTCTGTATTGGTATATGTACCGTCAGTACTGAGGAAGCCTGTTCCGGGTATGACCACGTCTGCCATCTCTGCCGCAGCCGTCATGTGTGTATCTGATACCATGAGGAACTCCAGATCTTTCAGCAGCTCCGTATCGGGATCCTCTCCAAAGCACATCAGACCCTTGATCCCCTTCATGGCTTCGGCGCCGGCAGTTATGCCCATATCGATGAGGCCCTGTGAATTGTTCTTCGGCTTCATCTGGATGATGCCGTTTCTCGGCGAGCCTATGTGGCCGCTCATCAGAGCTATATCCGCTATCAGCGAAGCAGCATCGACGGAAACGAAGTTCTGTTCGAACAGTATCATGGCATGCTTTGCCCCTGCGTAGAGTTCTGCTATTTCGGCAGCCCTGTCGCTGACTTTGACATCCTTCAGGCTGTCTTTGAACTCCCCGAATCCTTCGATATCGCTGGTGATGCCGCTGTCGATCATGGCCTTGGCCATCTGTCTCAGGAAGCTGATATCGTTATCGACATACATAGTTTCTGCCGTGTCGAAATGCTGTTCATATTCTCTGGGATTGATTAGTACGACTTTTTTGCCCTGCTTGGCAGCGATCCTCATCTTCAGTCTGGCCACCGGTGCATCCACTGTATTGTATCCAATCACCAGGACCAGGTCTGATGATATCATTTCCTCGATGGCATTGGGAGAACCGTCTATTCCCAGTACCGGCAGCATCCCGCTTTGTCTGTTGTTGAAGCAGAAAGTCTTAATGCCCATGCATTCCGCCAGATGGAGGAAGGCAAAAGCTTCTTCATTCGTATATCTGTCGGATATCGATATAGCCGCCGCGTCTTTTCCGTACCTGGCTATTATCGATTCCATGCCCTTGGCTGCCATAATGAGCGCTTCGTGATAATCGGTCTCTCTGAATCCCTCCGGCTCTTTAACAAGCGGATCTTCCAGTTTTCCTTCCAGAACAGAACAGTCAAAACCGAATTTTCCTCTTCCGCATGTACGTCCCAGATTGACAGGGCCGTCCTTGTCAGCGTTGGATTTTATCATCATGCTGCCCTTGGATTCCAGTTTGAGACTGCATCCGACTGAACAGTAAGAACATGTCGTTTCTGTTACATTTGTATCCAGCGGCACTTCCTTGAGTACAGTCTGTCTCTCCTGCAGTGCTCCCGTCGGACATACGCTCACGCATCTTCCGCATGAGATGCAGCCTGATTCAATGAGCGGTTTTTCCATATTCGGTTTTATTACAGTGTCGAATCCTCTGTTGACCAGACCGATGGCGCCGATGCCCATTTCCTCATCGCAGGCCCTTACACAAAGTCCGCACAGTATGCACTTGTTCGGGTCTCTGATTATGAACGGATGCTCGTCATCGTAAACGACTGTGCTCTTGTCTCCGGCCAGACGGTCAGGATGCGCTCCGTACATGTTTCCGTATTCTATAAGTTTGCAGTCGAAAAATTCATGACAGCCGCATTCCAGACATCTGTTGGCTTCCTGCTCCGCTGCTTCCGGCGAATATCCGTCAGGAATGACTTCCGAAAAGTTCCCCTTCCTGTGCTCCGCATCAAGGTGGCCCATTTCCGGTCTGCACTGACGTTCACGGTCTTCAAATGTTTTTTCTGTTATGTCATCACGCGTCACATAATAAGGTATGTTGTACTTGAACGGTTTTCCCCTCAGATACCTGTCTATGCAGGCCGATGCCTTCTTGGCATCAGCTATCGATTCCACTGCGATGGATATCTTGTCATTACCGCAGTCTCCGCCGGCGAACACGCCGTCGAGACTGGTCATGAATGTTTCAGGATCATATGCGACTGCGCCCTTTCTGGTTTTGTCCAGACCTTCGAACAGGCTGGCGTCTACCTTCTGACCAATAGCCAGAATCATATTGTCTATGTCTACTGTTTCAGTTTTTCCTTCGACAGGAACAGGCTTTCTTCTGCCCGATGCATCGGCTTCTCCGAGCTCCATCACCTGCAGGACAACCTGCCTTGCATGACCGTTTTCATCGGTGATGACTTCCAGAGGGTTCCTGAGGTTCTTGAACACTACGCCCTCTTCTTCAGCTTCTTCGATCTCCAGCATATCTGCCGGCATTTCATCTTTGGTCCTTCTGTAGATATTGTAAACCTCTTTTGCGCCCATTCTGACTGCCGTACGGCAGGCATCCATGGCAACGTTGCCTCCGCCGACGACGGCGACTTTTTCACCGAGTTTCACTACTCTGTTCCTGACAACATTCTGTAAAAAGTCTATGCCGCCGATAACTCCGTCTGCATCTTCGTTCTTGCATCCGGTGCCGGTAGACTGCCATGCACCTATTGCCAGCAGCACGGCATCGTATTCTTCGCGCAAAGTATCGAATGCCCTGTCTTTTCCTATCTGTGTATCGAACACGAATTCGACTCCCATATGGGCGATGGTAGATATCTCATCATCCAGGACATCATTGGGAAGTCTGTATTCCGGTATGCCGTAGCGCAGCATCCCGCCTGCCTTGGGCATAGCTTCCAGTATCGTTACCTCATTCCCCATCTGTCTGAGGAAATACGCAGCTGACAGTCCCATCGGGCCCGAGCCGACTATTGCGACTTTCTTATATGTATCCGGAGCACATTCAGGAACGAATCTGTCTTCATCGTTCATGAGATCCTGATCTGCTATGAACCTCTTTATCCACTGTATGGATACCGGCTCGTCGATGAGTCCTCTTCTGCATTCTTTCTCGCATGGATGCGGGCAGACTCTGCCCAGCGAAGCGGGAAGCGGTATCTTGTCCTTGACCAGTTTTACTGCCTCTTCATATTCGCCGTTGGCAACAAGTCCAACATATCCCTGACAGTCTGTTTGTGCCGGGCACCCCAGCACGCACGGCGGCCTGCAGTCTCCCGTATGATCCGACAACAGCAGTTCAAGGTTGGTCTTCCTCGATTCTCTCACTCTCTCCGAATCGGTACGAACTGACATGCCCTGCGTAATTTCAGTTGCGCACGCCTTGACCAGTTTAGGATTGCCGTCCACTTCGCAGACGCATATGCCGCATCCTCCGTATATCTCCATGCTTTCGTCATAGCACAGAGTTGGTATGAATATGTCATTGTCCCTGGCAACTTCAAGTATGGACTGCCCCTGGAATCCACGTACCTCTTTACCGTCTATATTCAGTCTGTATTGTTTCATTGGTTCCTCCTGTCTCAGTCCACAGTTATCGCATTGAATTTACATGTTTCTTTACATCTTCCGCACTTGATGCATTTGGCCTGGTCTATCACATGCTGCCCCTTCGGCGAACCCGAGATCGCGTCGACCGGACATTTCTTTGCACACATCGTACATCCCACGCACTTGTCGGTTATTTCATATTTGATAAGCGCCCTGCATGATTTTGCGGTGCATTTCTTTTTATAAATGTGATCTTCGTATTCATTGCGGAAGTATTTGAGTGTGGTCAGCACCGGATTCGGCGCCGTCTGTCCCAGTCCGCACATCGCCCCGTCCTTGATCTTGGCTGCCAGCTCCTCCAGGAGTTCTATGTCTCCGTCCTTGCCTTCGCCGCGGGTGATCCTTTCGAGTATCTCCAGCATGCGTTTTGTGCCTATCCTGCAGTAATTGCATTTTCCGCAGCTTTCTTTTCTTGTGAAATCAAGGAAATATCTGGCCATATCGACCATGCATGTGTCTTCATCCATGACGATCATGCCGCCGGATCCCACTATCGCTCCCGTCTTGGTGATATCTTCATATGTTACCGGAGTATCTATAAGCTCTGCCGGTATGCATCCGCCGGACGGTCCGCCCATCTGCACTGCCTTGAATTTCTTATCATTCTTGATGCCGCCGCCGATACCGAAGATAATGTCTCTGATCGGCATGCCCATGGGTACTTCCACGAGCCCGCCCTTCTTGATCTTGCCGGCCAGCGCGAAAACTTTTGTACCCTTGCTCGGGCCCTTGCCCATAGCCGCAAATGCTTCTCCGCCGTTCTGGAAGATCCAGGGCACATTGGCCCAGGTCTCGACATTATTGATATTCGTAGGCTGCTGCCAGAATCCCTTGGCTGCAGGGAACGGCGGCTTCAGCCTCGGCATGCCGCGCTCTCCTTCCAGAGAAGCGATCATGGCCGTCTCTTCGCCGCATACGAAAGCTCCGGCTCCGGCCTTTATCTGGATATCAAAATTATATTTATGTCCGAACAGACCCTTGCCGAGAAAACCTCTTTCATGAGCCTGGTCGATAGCCTTCTGTATTCTCTTTATAGCCAGCGGATATTCTGCTCTGCAGTAGATCACGCCCTTGTTCGAACCCATGGCATAACCGCCGATGATCATTCCCTCTATGACCGAGTGAGGATCCCCCTCGAGGACCGATCTGTCCATGAAAGCTCCCGGATCTCCTTCATCAGCGTTGCAGATGACATATTTGTCTTTTCCGGCATTTCCCTTGGCCGCGTTCCATTTGAACCATGTCGGGAAGCCTGCGCCCCCGCGTCCTCTGAGTCCTGCAATCTTTATTTCTTCTATGACCTCTTCCGGGTCCTTGTTGGCCATGACTGATTCCAAAGCCTTATATCCGCCTCTGGCAATATATTCGTCTATATCCTCCGGATTTATCACGCCGGCGTTGCGAAGCACGATCCTCTTCTGTGTGCCCACGAATTTTCCGTCTTCTTCAGATATAGCCATTTCCTTTACCGGTTCGCCCTTTGCAACATGGCTGTCAACGATCTTGCTCACATCGTCAGCCTTGACCTTCACATAACGTGTCAGCTCGCCGCCGTCATCATAAATGTCTACGATCGGCTCCAGATAGCATGTGCCTACGCAGCCGGCGATTTGTACATCGGCTTCCAGTCCTTTTTCTTTTAATTGTTTTCTCAGCTCGATCTCAGTCTTCTTTGCTCCGGAAGCGATACCGCAGCTGCCTTCTCCTACGACTATCTTCATTTTGCCACCTCCTGAGCATTCTTTCTTATTCCATCAAGTATGTCGCATACTGAATCCTTGGTAAGATTCCCATATGTCTCATCGCCGTCGTCACTTTTCACCATCATCACCGGTGCCAGCGAACAGCATCCCAGACAGGCAACCGTATTCAGCGTGAATATCCCGTCTTCAGTAGTCTCGCCGCTCTCGATGCCGAGATACTCGCAGACCGACTCTTCGATCTGGTCTGCTCCGTTGACATGACACGCTGTGCCCTTGCACAGCATGATCAGATATTTGCCTATCGGCTCCATTCTGAACTGTGCATAAAAGGTAGCTACGCCATATATTTTTGCGGGTTTTATCCCCGTTTCTTCTGAAATATAATTGATGACATCCGGAGACAGATATCCATAAAACTCCTGAGCCTTCTGCAGCAGATGGATCAGCGTGCCGGGTTTCTTCCCTTCTTCTTTCATTACAGCAGCCAGTTCTTTGTATTTCTCCGCCCGGCTTCCCGTACAATCACATTTTGTCTCGCTCATGCTTTTCCTCCAAAAAATTCTCTGCCAGGCAGCACTGCGTCCCGCCTGATTGTTAAAAAATGAACAATTTATATATTATATCACTGAGTCCGGAAATATCAACTGCTAATCTGTGAAAACTTTAACAATAGTATATCGCAGCAGCTTCTCATATTTCCGCTACCAGCATCTCCAGCGCCAGTTCCTCATTCAAGAGGCCTGTTTTGATATCGGTATCAGCCTTGAAAGCCCGCTCCAGGATCCTGCAGAGTTCCTCTGCACTGTACCTGGCCGCAAAGTTCTTTGCTTTTTTTATGCGGAACTCGTGCACATTGAGAGCACTTTTCATCTGCTGGACACTTCTGCCCTCCTTGTCCATTTCACGGACCTGGAGCATCAGTTCCAGATGATTGGCAATCGTTGCCAGCAGTTTCGGAGCCGGTTCGCCGCTCACGAGCATCTCATGCAGCCGCCTGAAAGCTTCTTCCTTATTATCCTGACTGACTGCATCCAGCATCTTGAACACATTGTGCTCGAGATTACCGGATATGCTCTCCGCAACGGCCTCGGCGCCGACTACCTCTCCCTCTGAAAGATCCATGGCTTTTTTAAGATCGTTCAGCAGATTATAGAGACCGTAGTCGATATCATTGTTCATATAACCGCTTTCCGAAATAAGCATATCCATCGTATCGACCGACATGCTCTTGCCGCGCTGTTTCATGGTTTTAGCTATGAAGCCCTTAAGATCTCTGTCATTCAGAGAAGTAAACTCGTATATCCTGCCGTTCTTCCTGATGACATCGGTAAGATGAGAATATTTTTTGTTATCCTTGAGGCTGCCCGGTGCAGTGATTATCAGCATAGTGCTGTCCGGGACATCTGCAGCGTATTCTCCGAGTGATTTCCTGTCCTCTTTAGAAAACCATTTTTCACCCTTGCCCCAGACCGCTTCCAGATTCTCTGCCACGACGACTTTTTTCTCCGACAGTACGGGAAGCGTCTCACAGGCTTCCTTTATATCCTCGAAAGAATATGTGCCTTCCTCAAACACCGCAAGATCAAGAGGCCTTGCAGCATCATTCGTAAATCGTTCTGAAAGCAGCTCCCTGGCCCACTCTATAAGGTAAGCCTCCGAACCGCAAAGCAATACCAGACTAGGGACGTCCCTGTCTCTGATATCATCACTTATACGTCTGAATGCGTGTTTTTCAAGTCTTCCGCCGTATGCGGCCATTTCAACCTCCTGCATCGACAGCCGCAACTGCCCGAAATCATTATCGCTTAACGTATTATACCACAGAAAGGCGCTATTAATGACAATAGCGTCACATTTTTTCAGATTATGATATTATTGGCATTCTGCGGCATATTCAGCTAAAGCTGTTCGACTGTTTTCAGCAGCAGTTTGTTGAACTGTGACGCCGATCTGTTGCCGGCATCTATTACTTCCTGCTCCGACGGCGCCTTTTTGGACAGGTATGCCGCCATGTTCGTGATGCATGATATACCGCATACACGCATACCGGCGTGACGCGCCGCAATAGCTTCGATAACAGTACTCATTCCGACTGCATCAGCGCCCATCTTCCTGAACGCCTTCAATTCTGCCGTAGTTTCATATGACGGACCTGTAAGCTGGATATAAACGCCTTCATCGAGAGGAACTCCGAGCTCTTTGGCTGAACGTTTTACTATCTTCTGAATTTTCTTGTCGTACACATCGGTCATGCTGGGAAAACGAGTTCCCAGTTTATCGATATTCGCACCTATCAGCGGATTCCTGACAAATGATGAGATATGATCGGTGATGAGCATGAAATCTCCGACTTTAAAATCAGGATTCAAGCCGCCGGCCGCATTTGTGAGGACAACTGTTTCAGCGCCCATCTCTCTCATTACACGCAGCGGTAGGACCACATCATCAGGAGTATAACCTTCATAAAGATGCACCCTTCCCTTCATGCATATTACCTTTTTGTCTCCGATAGTCCCGTAGATAAATTTGCCTTCATGGCCGGGGGCCGTAGAAACAGGGAAACCCTTTATATCCGCATACGGAATCGTCCCCTTTACCTTTATCTGTTTTGCAAAATCTCCCAGTCCTGATCCCAGCACGATCGCGATCTCAGGCTGGAAATCCGTTTTCTTCCTTACCTGTTTATAACAGCTGTCCAGTTTGGCCGCGACCTGCTTGTCATTGTCTTCTTTATATGATGTGCTCGAAGAATCATTGAAATACCTCAGGCCGGTAAACACTGCCGCCGCTAATGCACAAACCAGTATCAGCGACAGCAGGACGGTGTTCGTTTTGTTTTTCATGATATATACTCCCCTTCCCTTTACTTTTATCTATTACGCTCAGATATCTCACATCTGAGCGGTATTGTCTTTGCTGCCAAATATGGAAACATGGACTTCTCTGCCCTGTTTCTTCCACAGTTTGTATTCTGCTGTTGCTGTAAAAAGGACGTCCGTCGATGAGTTTATCATTGTCTCGCAGGAATCCTGTATGACTGCAACTATAAAGCCGACACCGATGACCTGCGCCGAGATGTCTGCCGAGATGCCGAAGAGTGAGCAGGCCAGAGGTATAAGGAGAAGCGAGCCTCCCGGGACTCCCGAAGCGCCGCAGGCGCTCAGAGCCGCAAGTACGCACAGCAGCACTGCCATGGGGAAGCTGACTGATATTCCCAGCGTATGACATGTGGCCAGGGTAAGCACTGAAATAGTGACAGAAGCGCCGCCCATATTGATGGTAGCGCCGAGAGGTATCGATATCGCGTACGTATCCCTGTTCAAGCCGAGACTTTCACATAATCTCATATTCACAGGGATGTTGGCGGCAGAGCTTCTCGTAAAGAAAGCTGTGATGCCGCTGTCCTTGAGACACCTGATGACCAGCGGATACGGATTCTGATGTATCTGTGAAAATACGATCAGCGGATTGACTATCAGAGCATCGAAAGCCATGGCTCCTACAAGCAGACCTATCAGCCTGCCGTATGAGAAGAGCACACCTGTACCGTTTTCGGAAATAGCCGTAAAAACAAGGCCCATAACACCGAGCGGTGCAAACTTGATGACCCATTTTACGATAGTGCTTACAGCATCTGAAATATCGCTTATCATATTTTTTGTCGAGTCCTTGGCATACTTCAGAGCCACACCGAGCAGGATGGCCCATGCCAGGACGCCGAGGTAATTTGCATTTGTCAGAGCGTCGACCGGGTTTGCCACCAGATTCTTCAGCAGCTGCAGCATCACATCCGTCAGGCCTGACGGCGGTTTTATATCGGTGGCTCTGTCGCCCAGCACAAGATTCAGTTTGAAAATATAACTTGCCGCTACAGCGACGCACCCGGCTGCAAAAGTCCCGAAAAGATACAGGACTATTATGGTTTTCATGTTCGTTTTTTGTCCTTTTTCATGATGACAGATGGCGCTCATTATCAAAAACAGCACCAGTACCGGAGCTACCGATTTGAGAGCTGTGACGAACATCGTCCCCAGTATAGTCAGCCCTGTCGCTTTCGGCAGAGTTATTCCCAGTACGATCCCAATAACAAGCCCGACTATTATCTGTTCGATAAGAGTCAGCCGGTTCCATTTTTTTAATATTAATTTCATGATTCCCTCTCAAGATGCATAATAAGGAAGGCTTTATTTCCTTTAAAGATGAACATCATCAACACAACAACTGTCCGCATATTGATATGCGGTCGTATTATATCATATTATCAGTCACTTGTTTACACCAATTTTTAGCACCGATACCGTGCTTTTCCGAATACATGCACCCGGCTGGTTTTCATATGTGACCCTGCCGTTTTGAATACATGCACCCGGCTGTTTTGCATACGTAGTTTCGGCTGTTTGGGCACAGATGCAAGTCTGCAGGCTACTTCCCGTCTATCATGGTTTTTACGCGCACGCCGCCTGGCTGTCTCATACGGAACAGCCCTACGGCTCCGTTGACGTCGTTTCTGTATATGATGCAGCCGGCTTTCCTGTATCTTTCGACGGTCTCCGGTGCCGGATGACCGTAATTGTTCTTACCCACCTGGAATACAGCCGCTGCCGCTCCGAGACTGTCGACGAATCGTTCACAGGAGCTGTACCTGCTGCCGTGATGAGGGACTGACACAAATGTGCAGTGCAGTTCTCTGCTTTTCCCGGGATCTTTTATGCTTTCCAGCAACGACTGCTCTCCGGCCTCTCCTATGTCTCCCGTAGTCAGTATCGAATGTCTGCCCCATGAGATCTTCAGCACCAGGCTGTTCTCATTTTCATCTCCCAGATCGGCGGACGGCGCCGCGACTTCTGCGTAAAAGCCTTTTTCGGCAGCGATCCTGTCTCCCTGCGAAACAAATTCTATATCATCCTTCTGCAGTCCGGTATCCGAGATGATCTTATCCGTTTTGCCGCGCAGACCGCTGTAAAACACCGCCCTGTCTACCATTCCCTCCCGGCACAGCGAAGCTATGCCGCTGTAATGATCGCCGTCCATGTGGCTGACTACGGCAAGGTCGATCCTGCCGGCTCCATTTTTGAGCAGGTACGGCTTCACTGTATCCCGTCCGACATCGAATCCGGCTTTTGCAGTCACGGATTTTACGGTATTCTCCTCCATATTGCCGAAAACCTCTTTGCCGCCGCCATCGATCAGCAGATTTTTCCCGGACGGAGTCCTGACATGCAGGCAGTCGCCCTGGCCGACATCGACAAATACCGCATCTGCCGTTCTGAATCCGTCATCGGCAGCATATCCGTACATCGCGGAGACTGCCAGCAGCAGCGCCGCACAGACAGCAAAGCGCTGATATTTTCTGCGCAGTATCATGATCCTGGTGCCTTCGGCGAGCAGAAAAAAGAAAAATGCATAGTATACGGCCAGCAGTACCGGCGGCGGAGATAAAACATCCACAGCAGTATGCCCATTTGCATAAAATATATTATTGCATACCATAAGCATGTCCGTGAGCCCGCCGATAATATCCATCATCAACCCCTGTAACGCTTCTGCCGCAGCGGTTGTGGCAGCCGGCATCACTGATGCGGCAGCCATCAGCAGCATATCGGCAACAGCTGCAGGTATCAATATACCTGCAAGATATATCTCCGGTACATTGGCCAGAAAAGCCGAAAAGGAGAAATAATTGAAGACATAGGCGCTGTAAGGCGCCATGCCTGCCTGTATAGCCAGTACCGGCATGAACATGTTCACAACAGCGTCCCCTGCACCCGGGCGGTGCCCTTTTTTTTTCTTTCTCCGTTCCAGGACAGGCATGGCAAAACCCAGTATGAATACTGCCAGGAACGACATCTGGAACCCCGTTCCGAAAAGATCATACGGATCAGCAGCCAGCATCACCACAGCTGCAAACGAAGCGGCGGATACCAGATCGTAGCGGTAATTGAATATCTTAGAAAAAATATGGAGCATTATCATGGATTCCGCCCTGACCACCGACGGGGAAAAACCGGCCAGCGCCGCATATATCAGCAAGGCAAGCAGCATAATGATATTCGTGGACAGCTTTCTCCTGCCGCCTATCAGCATGCTAATAAAGGCATATATTATCCCGACATGCAGGCCGCTTACCGCCAGTATGTGAGCCGTACCGTTGCTGCGGAACTGCTCGTATGTATCATCATCGAGTCCCGACTTGTCTCCGAACAGCATGGCAGCTACGGTGCCGCCGTCTTTTTTGCCTATATGCTTTTTCAGCCTGTCTGTGAATGACACGCGAAACGATGCCAGTCCTGCCGTTATGGGACTGCTGATCTGCCCCGGTTCTATTTCCGCAGCCGTAAGTATCGTATTGATGCCGCGCGTCTTAAGATATGACCGGTAATCGAAGCACCCCGGATTCCTCCTCTGTGCGGGAAGCGCGATCGTACCGGAAGCGGTCAGGCTTCTTCCCGTTGATCTTCTGATACCGCTGATACTGTCATAATATCTCACCAATGTGCGGATACCGCTGCATTTTTCTGCTGTATTCCCGTCCGCGGAAATGCTTTCGACTGCTATCTCCAGCGCCCATCCGTTCTGCCGCTCAGATACAGACAGCACCTCTCCGCATACTGTGACTGCTGCTTCATCCTTCTCTGCCAGGGCAGACAGCGGATCCCGTGAGCTTTCATATTCTGAATGCATCAGAGCCAGCGCGCCGGCACAGAAAAAACAGAGCAGCAGAGCTGCCTGCATGCGTATACGGCGGGATTCACTGCCATTCGACGCACAGCAAGACGCCTCCTGCGCATCTTCAGGTCTGCCTCTCTCTGCGGCTCTTCTTCCCCTGCCGATGCCTTGGAAAACAGCATATATCAAAGCTGCTGCAGCTGCGATCACTAATGTGCCCGGCTGCAGATCCCACATATTTTCTGCTGCTATGCCTGCCGTGAACGCACAGCAGACGCCGAGAAAAGGCCTCCTCATAGGTATCCCCTCTGAAGCCCGGCGGTCTGTCCCGGTCAATGATAACATTATTTCCATTATTTTACAATCTCTTCACCGCATCTGTGCCGGCGGTCTTATTTTCTTTATCTTGAATGTCATATATGCTATAATCATATAAAGGCAGAAGATGCGTCCTGCAGAGCACAGGCAGCGGACGCCGCGCCGCACACCGAAGGAAAACAATATGCCTGAAAAAAACAAATACAGAACAAACAGGAAAAGATCGTCCAGGCGATCATTATGGAAATACGCCGGCTGGTTCATACTGGCAATGGGTGTTTTTCTTGTGCTCTTCACTACGACCGTAATAGGCAGCTCTCCTAAAATAGATACCGGCAGCATCTACTCCTATCTTTCCGAAAGTTCCACACTTTATGATGATCAGGGCAAGCTGATAGATAATGTTTATATGGATGACGGCAACAGGATCAACATCGATTATGATCAGATGCCTCAAAATCTTGTCAATGCTGTCGTTTCGATCGAGGACAAGACATTCTGGAAACACAACGGTTTCAATGTGACGCGTATATTCGGAGCCATCAAAGACAGCATCGTCAACCGCAGCAGCATCAGCGGCACCAGCACCATCACGCAGCAGCTGGCCAGGAACGTCTATCTTGCCAAGACCAAGAGTGTGCGTTCGCTCAACCGCAAAGTTGCCGAGGCATGGTACACTGTGCTGCTGGAAAAGAATCTTTCCAAAAAGCAGATCATGGAGGCCTATCTCAATACTATTTATCTCGGCAATAATTCATATGGCGTCCAGGCGGCCAGCAAGGCGTACTTTTCAAAAGACGCCGGCGATCTCGACCTTGTGGAATGCGCTGCTCTGGCTGCGATACCAAAATCACCCGATTCCTATGCTCTGGTGCGCAACATAGACAACAGCACTATAGAATCGGAAGCGATAAAACTCAAACAGAAAAATATCCTTGATAAGGGAGATTCATATACACTCGTATATAACGGCGATACCTCGGACAGCAGGCGCCAGCTTGTTCTTGCCCTCATGAAAAAACAGGGTTATATTACAGCTTCCCAATACCGGTCCGCATCGCGGGCAGATCTGCTCGGACATATGGATGTAAACAGCGACAAGCTCGACTCCTACACTTCATATTTCCGTGATTATGTGATATCTCAGGTCATCGATGACCTTCATGCTGAAGGATATTCCGAAGCGGCCGCCAGGCGCATGGTATATACAGGAGGCCTGAAAATACATACATCTTTGAATACGCAGGCGCAGAGCGCTGTCGAAAGTGCCTTCAAGGACAGTTCGAATTTCCCGTCCGTCGATTACGGGGATACGTCCTTTGATGCACACGGCAACATACTGTCGTCAGACGGTGATCTGCTCCTGTACAACTATAATAATTATTTCAGCAGCAGCGGCAGCTTCCGTCTTAAAAAAAGAGAATACTACACCGATAATGCCGGTGATCTTGTACTGCGGAAAAACAAACGCCTCACTTTCACAAAGACCGGTTCAGGCGGCAGCATCAACTACACTATCGGCTTCAAAAACATGTATTCTACAATAAACGGGATATTCTACACTATCGAAGGCGGCACACTGCTGGTCCCTCAGAAATATAAAAGCATGGACTCTGACGGGAATCTGATAATATCGAAATCCTTTTTCAGCGACTATCCGGAATTCTTCACCAAGAGCGGCTCTTCCTACAGGGTCTCAGATACAGGCTACAGTCTGAAACAGAAAGTACGGCAGCCGCAGGCGGCAATGGTCATATGCGACTACAAGACCGGAGAGATCAAGGCAATGGTCGGCGGCCGCGGTACGACCGGCGATCTGCTCTACAACAGAGCAACGAGCACGAGGCAGCCCGGCTCCTCGATCAAGCCTCTCAGCGTATACTCCTCTGCCCTGCAGGAGGGAGCGAATGCAGCTGCAGAAGGTAATCCCATGCAGTGGACTGAATATGATGCCAATCAGAATTCCTCCGGATACGGAAATTACTGGACAGCCGCAAGTATGATAAACGATGCGCCTCTGACCATCAACGGCAGGATATGGCCGAAAAATGCATACAACACATATAAGGGTGAAATGTCGATGCGCACGGCAGTAGAACAGTCGTGCAATGTCGCTGCCGTCAGGGTGTTCCAGCAGCTGGGTCCGAATTACCCGGCCGCACAGCTGGAAAAATTCGGGATCACTTCGGTAGTGACCAACGGCAGCACCAATGACATGAACGCTGCCGCACTTGCCCTCGGCGGCATGTCCAAAGGGATATCTCCGCTGCAGATGGCTTCGGCATACGGAACGTTCCCGAATGAAGGAAAGCATATGGAACACACCAGCTATTCTTATGTCAAAGACCGCGACGGCTCGGAGATACTGTCCAACGACAAAAACTCGACCAGGGTCATAGACAAGGGCGTTGCCTTCATCATGGGCGACATCCTGCACACTACAGTTACCGAGGGCATTGCGACTTCTGCCAATACAGGCAACCAGTACACTGCAGGCAAGACCGGTACCACGTCAGACAATTACGACGCCTGGTTTTGCGGCTATACTCCGCAGTATTCTGCAGCACTCTGGATAGGAAATGATGTCAACCTCGAACTGACTGAAGGTTCACCTGCTGCTGCACGTCTGTGGGGCAAGATCATGGCTGCAGCCACCAGAGGCATGACCGGCACAGTACCGTCCATGCCCAGCAGCGTGGTACAGATCAACGGCGAATACTACATCAACGGGACGCAGTCTGCAAACAGCATTTACAACAATAATAACAACTACAACAATGACAGCAATACCGATAATACCGACAAAAAAAATAATGCCGCCGATGACAACAATCAGAAGCAGCGTGAAAATGAACAGCCCGATACAAACAATAATAACGGTGAAGATCAGACGCAGCCGTACAGACAGAGGCGTGACCGATGACAGATATACGCAACGATCAGGCCAGCATGATCATTCTGGCCAGCGGTTCACCGCGCAGAAAAGAAATATTTGAGCAGCATGGATGGAATGTATCCGTCCGCCCTTCCGATGCGGAAGAAATCCTGCCTTTTGAAATGAGCCCTGCAGAAACGACGATGTTCCTTTCACTGAAGAAAGCCCTCTGCGCCGAAGCAGACATTTCTTCCGAAGAAACGGACAGACATCCTCTGATAGTCGCTGCCGACACTGTCGTTTACAAAAAAGGCTGCGGCATCATGGGCAAACCTCATGATGAAAAAGAGCTGACAGCCATGCTCTCCGCTCTCAGCGGTACATCTCACCAGGTCATCACGGGCGCGGCCCTGCTGAAGGCCGGTCTTCCTGTACGCAGACTTTTCTGCGGATGCACTGATGTATATTTCAGGGAATGCCGCCGCGCAGATATCCTCGCATATTCAAAAACCGCCGAACCTTACGATAAGGCGGGCGGTTATGCCATACAGGGAACATGGGGCCGCTACGTCGATCATATCGACGGCGACCGCGACAATGTCATCGGGTTTCCCTGGCAGCTGTTCACAGAAGTCCTCGAAAGACTTTGATGACACTCAGCGGCTGCTGAGCCTTTTCTGCATATAGTCATGCGCATTGTTCTCAAACACGTCATCAAGTTCTTCAAGTACGACCCGGCCGTACTTTTTTTCGAGTGCTCTGCTCAGGAGCAGATCGCAGAACTTCGGATTTTTGGGAAGCATTGAACCGTGGCTGTAGGAAGCATATACATTTTTATAATGCGCCCCCTCCGTGCCGTCTTCTCCGTTGTTGCCGTATCCGGCCAGCACCCTGCCGATGGGCTTCACACCGCTTCCCAGATAAGTCTTGCCGGAATGGTTCTCAAATCCGACTATGGTCTCTCCGCCGAGATCGTCGCAGGTAAACATATAGTTGCCGATCATGCGTTCCTTCACGCCTTCGGTGCTGATGTCTATGCAGCCCATAAAATCCATCTGCTGACCGTCCCATGTACGGTAGTAGTTACCGAGTATCTGATATCCTCCGCATATGGCGAGAAAGACTTTTTCATCATCTATGGCACTTAGTATATCCGCTTTTTTATTTTTCTCGGCATCGTCCAGCAGGACATCCTGCTCGAAATCCTGACCGCCGCCGATGAAGAAGATATCATAGTCAGCCGCATTGAGCCTGTCCCCTACCGACAGCCCGCTCACGCTGCAGTCTATGCCTCTCCACTGCAGTCTCTGCTTCATGCATATTATGTTGCCGTTGTCTCCGTAAAGGTTGAGTATGTCCGGATAGAGATGGCATATGTTCAGGCTCATGCCTGTCCGTGCTGTATCTGCTGTGCTCATTTGTCTCCCGCTCTGCATCGTCCGCCTCCGGATCGACGCTCTATTCCCAAAAGTTTTTATATCCGTATTTTTTGCTGACTATGGCCCGCAGATCCATCATCGCCGTATATGTGGGCATGATGTACACCGGCGCCTCCTGAGAAGTGAATTCATCTATCAGTTTTTCATAGTCCTTGATCACTTTGATCTTTTCTGCCGGTATGCCTGCATATTTGAAACGCATAGCCATATCGTCTGCTCTGATCCCCGATACCAGGATGCCGGTCAGTCTGTCGCCCACCTTGGAAAGAACTTCGAAATCCACGTCCCATATCCACGATATATCAGTACCGTCGGCATAGTTGTCATTGAGACAAACCACGAACAGAGAATCCTCACTGATGTTGCCGAGGAAATTCAGCACCTGATTGCAACCAGCCGGATTCTTTATCAGGATCATCCTCGTCTGTGTATCGCCGAGCATGAATTTTTCCATGCGTCCAAACCCGCATTCGAAAGTCCGCAGCGCTCCGATAGCCGTATCGACAGACAGCCCCAGGGTATCCGCAACTGTGACCGCGGCCACTCCGTTGTAGATATTATATCCGCCGGGGAGATCGATAGTCGCCTGATATTTCGTACCGCGCACATCTATCTCTATCTCACTGTGAGTGGCATCGCTGACTATCGTCCTGCTCACCGCTATATCCGGCTCGGGCCGTGAATAGCCGCAGTTGTCGCAGTGATATTTGCCGAGATGTCCGAATGTTATATATTCATAGGTGTACTCATGCTTGCAGTGGATACAGTAAGGCGCGTCGCTGGCCTCTCTGACACGCTCTTTGTATATCGGTCCGTTGACTCCGTAAAAGATTATCTCATTAGGTATGCTTTCTTTCAGAGAAGCGGTCAGCGAACAGTCCGCATTGAGACATACTGCCGCATGCGGAGAATTCTCCAGCCCGATCTTTATGTTGTTGAGAGTATGCGTTATTTCTCCGTATCTGTCCAGCTGGTCGCGGAAGACATTCGTCACCAGGACGCATTTCGGATCCGTATATTTTCCGATCAGCTTGAATGCCGCTTCATCGCTCTCGATAAGAGCATACGGATGCTTCGGCTTTCCCGTCAGCGAGGCATTGACAGCGAACTCCGTCGTTACCCCGTTGAGAAGATTGGCTCCTGATTTATTGCAGAAAAAATCGACGCCGCTGTCTTTGAGCGTCTGTTCCAGCATTCTCGATGTAGTTGTCTTGCCGTTGGTCCCGGTCACTATTATCGTCGTTACGTCTGCCGCCAGATATTTCAGCAGATCCGGGCAGATCTTCTGAGCCGCCCTTCCCGGCATATTAGTGGCCCCGCGTCCCAGCAGCCTTATCAAAGTCCGCGTCATCTTGCATACGCAGACTGCCATCATCACTTTCAGTTTCATGTCAGTATCTTACCATATATAAATGCTCAGTTCAATCAGTCGCTGACGACGTTTTCTCAGCATCCGCCGCATGAGCCGCCAGCTGCGCTGCCCTGACCGCACTGCCGTAAAGTGCAGTATCTTCATTTTTGATCACCCACACGGGTATCTTTTCTGTTATGTATCCGTAACGGCCCTTTGACCTGAATCCCTCGGCAAAGGCCCCACCCTTAAGAGCCGGAAGTATCTTCGGAGCTATGCCGCCGCCGATATAGACCCCTCCGTAAGCAAGGTACTTGAGCGCCATGTTCCCCGCTTCCGCACCAAGTATGCTCATGTATATCTCAAGAGCGCGGATGCACAGAGGGTCACGGCCCTCCATGGCCATGGTGCTGACATCCGCCGGACTGATCTCCTCTCCGGTCTCCTCGATGCCGCTTTCATGCATCAGAAAACGATATATACGGCACAGTCCCTCTCCGGCCAGGACGCGTTCGTAGCTGACATGAGCGAAATCATTGCGCAGATACTGCCACAGTCTCATTTCCTCGTCACTGCGCGGTCCGAATTCTGTGTGGCCGCCCTCGCAGGGAAAGACTCTGTCTCCGGCAATAAAGGCTTCTCCCAGACCGGTGCCCGGAGCTATCACGGCGATATTCCCGCCGGCTCTGCCGCTTCCTTCACGGTCTGCACAGAGACGCACGATGTCCGCATCGCTGAGATGCTTCACATATGAAGCGGAGGCCTCCAGATCATTGATGAATGTCATGCGTCCTATTTCCGGAAAATCCATATTCATCTGTTCCAGGTCTGCCTGCCATTCCAGATTTACCAGGCTGCATCTGCCGTCAGCCACCGGTCCTGCCAGACTGAAGCAGGCCGCTGTTATTTTGTCATCATGCCCTGCCTCTCTGATATCCTCGATAAACTGATGCGTAACTTTCTGCAGGGAGGAATAGTTCCTGCTCGGATACTTTTTGACCATCACAGGATGCACTCCGCCCCCGCGGATATCAAAATATCCGCAGGCCGATTTCGTTCCGCCTATATCCGCTGCTATTATCATATGATCTCCTTCAGATCTGTCAGGGACTCAAGATCATGATCCGCTATGCCGCAGCCGGCAGCGTCGCCGATTGCCGCGCTGCGCATGCCCGCCCTTCCTGCTGCTTCGATGCCCGATCTGGCATCTTCGACTACCAGACAGGCCGGCGGTTCGATGCCAAGATATTCTGCCGCTTTGAGAAAAACTTCCGGATCCGGTTTGGAACGCATGATATTGGTCCCGTCTGAGATCGCATCAAAGCTGTGCAGAAGGCCCAGCTGCTCCAGTATCATCTTGGTGTTCTTGCTTGATGAACCCACGGCAATCAGCTTGCCCTCTGCTCTCAGGTGCCCGATGACTTCCTCGGCTCCTTCTGCGATATCGCTGCCCGACAAATTCTTCAGCAGTTTTCTGTATGCGGCATTCTTCCTGTCGGCAAGTGCTTTCTTTTCTTCATCCGTGAACTCGCTGCTCCTGTCTCCCAGTATGATCTCCAGACTGTCCATCCGGCTGACGCCTCTCAGTCTGTTGTTTTTTTGTTCGTCAAAAGGGAGTCCCAGTTCATCTGCGATCATCTTCCAGGCTGCAAAATGATATTTATCCGTGCTGCACAGGACTCCATCCAGATCGAATATCACTGCTTTCAGGTCTCTGTCTTTCATTATATTGCTCGATGCCATACGTCACCTCATAAATAAGGACCATTGCCGCTGAAAAGCTTCAGGTCGGTCTTCATTGTCCACTGTCTTCCGAATTCTCTTCTGATCTCGTCTGCAGATGCATCGCAGCCGAATGTTTTTCTGAGATCATTAAGAATCTTCTCTATCTCGTCTTCTGATATTTTCAGCATTTCATGCTGACTTTTATCTCTGTACTTCTGCCATAATACATCGACCGCTCTGGCTGCCAGTTCCTCTTTTTTCATTTTCCCTTCCCCTTTGCTTCTCTGTGCAGTCCGCATCTGTGCCGCGACCGAGCTCAGCGCATTTTCACTGTGAACTTGTCTTCCAGGCGGTGCTTTTTTCCGTAAACTTTTATACGTTTTGAATCACCGCGCTCAAGTGAGAATGTACACTCGTTTTTCTTTACCGTCACTTTGATCCGCGAGCCCTCATACATTACCTTGAATCTGTATTCATTCCATTTATCGGGAAGCGACGGCGCGAACGATATCCCGTCCTCGTTGATCCTGAACCCTCCGAAACCGTAGACCACTGTCATAAAGCTTCCTGCCATATTGGCCGTATGAATGCCGTCATGAGTATTATGGCTGAGGTCGAGAAGATCCAGTTTTGCCGAATCCCCGAAGTATCTGTAGGCCTTATCTTTCATGCCCAGTCTTGAAGCCACTATGCTGAAGATCGGCTTCGAAAGCGATGAATCATGCGTCGTCACATTCTCGTAATACAGAAATGAATTGCGCATCGTCTCCTCGTCCTGCTCATCCTCAGTTGTGAAATACGCCATCACAGTATCCGCCTGTTTGCATATCCTGTGGCGGTATATGTACAAGGGATGATAATGCATCAGCAGCGGAAAGCGATCCTTCGGTATGTCCGCAATGTTCCATTCCTTTTTCTGCAGGAACGAATCATCCTGCGGATTTATCCTCATTTCCTCATCATAGGGGAGATACATTTTTTCAGCAGCTTCTGTGAATTCCTCGATCTCTCTTTTTCTCAGTCTTATCTTTTCCGGCAGCCCGTCGAGCAGCCCGTTTGCTTCCAGCATCCTGTATATCTTCACGGCCCAGCGGAGATGATCCTTCGCCATCGCATTCGTATAATAATTATTGTTCACTATACAGGTATATTCATCCGGCCCGGTCACATCATTGATATGGAACTGACCGTTATAGAAATTTCCCGTATCCATCCACAGACGCGCAGTCTCAAAAATGATCTCCGCACCCTTGCTGGCCATGAAATTCAGATCCTTGGTGACCAGATAGTAAACTATTATAGAATGAGCGATATCGGCATTTATGTGATACTGCGCCGACCCTGCGGGAAAATATCCCGAGCATTCTTTACCGGTAATAGTCCTCCACGGATACAAAGCGCCCTTTTCATGACCCATGATGCGGGCGTTTTCTCTGGCCAGATCCAGCTGTTCGTATCTCGATCCTATCAGAGCTTTTGATATCGATGGATTGGTCACTGCAAAGAACGGCTGACTGAACATTTCCGTATCCCAGAAATACTGTCCCTCATAGCCGTCGCCGCTGAGTCCCTTCGGCGCGATATTGCCGAAGCGGTCTTTGCTGACCGACTGGTTCAGCTGATACATATTGAAGGCCAGAGCCTGCGACAGCTCATCATCGCCTTTGATCGTCACATAACAGTTGGCCCAGTATTTATCCAGATATCGTTTCTGCGAACTGTACAGCTTGTCGATGCCCGCAGTAAGAGCCTTGTTCATATTGGTCCTGGCAGCTTCGAGGCAGTCGCGGTATCTGATGGAGTCGCACATCACGCAGTATTTTATCAGCTTTATCTCTCTGCCTGATTCACCCTCAGTCTTCATGCTGCAGACTGATCTTCCCCCGTCTATCCTGAACTCGTGTCTGCTGCTCTGCGAGATGACATTGCGTACACAGCTGCACATCTCCAGGCCCGAACCGATCGTGCGCGATGTTATGTATGAAGCGCCGTCGATGATCACGCACTTCACAGGCTCGATATGTCTGCCCGTCGATGAAGTCCGCGGGTCGCTGCTGTTTACGTAATTCAGGACATTGCCCTCATGGGCTGATTCTATTGTTATCTCGCCGCTGAAATTCAGCGGCGTCACATTATACTCGATTGTGAACAGCGGCAGGATGCGAAAGGACGCCATCCTCCTGATACGCAGCGCGATCTGCCTGCCGCGCGGAGATATCCATTTGACATTTCTTTCGGTGAACCCTCTGTTCATGTCCAGTGTCAGCCTGTACTCCGTGACCTCGCCGCTGTACATGGAGAATTCCTCGCCCTCCGCAAACAACCTGATCTCCTGCGTATCGGCCACATTGATCATACTCTGCTTCTCGGAGGCCAGTCCATACAGCTTTTCTGCCTGGCTCATTTCTGAATCATCATAAAAACCATTGATGTACTGGCTGGGAGTTATCTTGTAATCCTCAGGATAACCCTCCTCAAAATCATATCGCGCACCGATATATCCATTGGCATTATGAAATATCGCTTCATAAAAATGGACATCTTTTTCCTCGAGCGAGGGATCCTTCAATTCGTATATTGCTTTCTTTGCCTTCATCGTCGCTGTTCCTGCCTTTGCTCCTGTATTTATATCTGCCCTTGCAGCTGCACTTTCGTATACAGCCGCCTTTACATTTTCGGCTGCATCCATGCCCGTGCTCCTGCCGCGGATCCGCTCCTGCCTCAGTATCTGCCTCTGTCGCTGATGTCTGCAAAATCATCAATCATTGCTCTCATCGCCTGCCATGATCTGATGCGGTACCTGGCAGCTGTCTCTCCCTTGCCGACTTTGACAGAAAATGCGCCCTCCGGCAGCGACTCAAACAGATCCTCATCTGTCAGATCGTCTCCGGCACCGAGAATGAAATCGAAGTCGTTTGCCTTTATCAGCAGTGAAGCTATGACGCCCTTATTGACTTTGATATCCTTTACCTCCAGCACCTTGCTGCCCTCCTGCAGAGACAGTGTCGAAGTCTCTGTCATCGACTGCAGGGCCATCTTCAGCTCATTTATTTTCTGCGCCGCCATATCCGGATCGCATCTCCTGTAATGCAGCGACAAGGCAAACTCTTTTTCTTCGATCAGCGAACCCGGCATCCTGTCCGAATACATCTGCAGCATCGGTCTGATGCTGTCCTTCCATTCGTTGTCCAAAGATGCGGTCATGTTCCATTCCATGCCGGGATTTTTGATCCACAGCCCGTGTGCCGCTACAAAATGCATGCCCTTTACATCGCCGAACCAGTCATCAAAAACCTCTCTGTCTCTGCCTGACACTATCGAAACTATGTTACCCGGATCAGCTATCAGTCTGCGCAGCTGATCCTTCAGTTTTTCATCCGGCCGTGCCTGCGAAGGTATCGGCTTGAATCCCACAAGCGTACCGTCATAATCAAAACACAATATGCGTCTTTTCGCTTTAGCATATGCTTCTTTTATGTATTCGATATTGTCGGAAACATGCATGGGCACGCTCGTCTGCATATCTGCCTTCGCTGTCTTCTTCAGGCTCGTCAGGAAATCATTGGCCCAGAACTGCACATTATATCTCCTCAGTCTTTTATGCAGTATGTCATTTCTGGCCTTTTTTTCTTCATCGCTCATGCTCAGCGCTGTATATATGCCTCTGGCGATCGACTCCTGATCGTTGGCATTTACGATCACAGCTTCGGCCAGTTCACTGGCCGCTCCGGCTGTTTCACTGATAACCACCATACCGCCGCGGTCACTTCTCGATGCGATATATTCCTTGGCCACCAGGTTCATGCCATCTCTGAGAGGAGTCACCAGCAGCGCATCTGAATGCCTGTAGAAGGTGATCATCTCGCTCTGCGGGAACGATTTGAACCGGAACCACACCGGCATCCAGTTGAATGTGCCGTAAGTACTGTTTACCTGACTGACGAGTTCTTCTATCTCTCTGAGCAGCGCCCCGTACTGATCGATCGCGACCCTGGACGGCGCCACGATCAGATTGAGCCTGACCTTGCCCTTGTATTCAGGGAACATATTCAGGAATCTGCCGTATGCCTTGATGCGTTCCGGGATACCCTTGGTATAATCCAGCCTGTCGACCGAAAGGATATTCATGGTATCCTTCAGCTTCACGTACTCGCTGACCTCTTCCGAGCCTTCAGTTACTTCCGGCGAATCGGCGAACCTGTCATAATCTATACCCATAGGAAACGAATCCACACGCACATTCCTGTCATCCGTGCTGATCACATTCAGCGAATCATCCAGTCCCATGAGCCTGCGTGTGCAGGAAAAGAAATGTCTTACATAATCATAAGTGTGGAAGCCGATAAGATCCGCTCCCAGCAGCCCGTTGATTATCTCCTCGCGCCAGGGCAGCTGCCTGAACACCTCGAATGACGGGAACGGTATATGCAGGAAAAATCCCGTTTTCACATAAGGGAATTCCTTTCTGATCATTTCCGGCAGCAGCATCAGCTGATAGTCGTGGACCCAGATGATATCATCGTTTTCGATATGGGGCCTGATGCTTTCGAAAAAGCGTTCATTGATCTTTTTGTAGTATTCCCATGTCTCGTTGTCGTAGGTCGCCCTCGTACTCAGATAATGGAACAGCGGCCAGATGGTCTCGTTGCAGAACCCGTAATAAAATTTGTCCAGTTCCTCTTGAGACATAAATATCGGAGCGCACTTGTACCTGTTCTGCAGGGTCTCTTTCATTTCAGAACGTTCTTCGTCAGTCAGTTCTTCATCGGCTATGCCGGGCCATCCCGCCCAGATGCTGCCCGCCTGCTCATGGTACGTCTTCAGGCCTGTCGTCAGTCCGCCGATGCTTTCGATATATTCTATCTTGTCTCCGTCTTTTTTTGCCGTTACAGGCAGCCTGTTGGCTACGATTATAATTTTTCCCATCTTGCCCTCCTTTGCATGATATTGAGTGTCTGCTTACAGTAATCCTGAATGCTTCACATCTGCATCCCCGAGATCCCGCAGCGAAACTGTTCCTTGTATTATTTATAATTATAACACAAACCATTCCTAATGTTTTTAATTCCATAGTCACTTTAAGGTCCGTCATATCAATAATAAAAGTATTGACACAGGTTTATTAATATATTAATATATTATTATATTAATGTAAGCCTTGAACATGATGTGAAATCAATGCCAGCTGCGGGTTTACTTAATAATAAACTTTTAAAAATTATACCTTACAAATAAAAGGAGGAGAAAACAAATGAAAATCGGATGTGTAAAAGAAATCAAAAACAATGAATTCCGTGTAGGTCTGACACCTGCTAATGTACGCGCTTATTCTGCTGCAGGTCATGAAGTACTGATGGAGACAGGCGCCGGTACAGGTTCCGGATTTACAAACGATGAATACATTGCCGCCGGTGCAGCTGTACTTGATTCAGCAGAAAAAGTATGGGCCGAATGCGATATGATGGTAAAAGTTAAAGAACCGCTCGAATCGGAATACGGCTTTTTTAAAAAAGGCCTTATCCTCTTCACATACCTTCATCTTGCAGCAGACAGAAAACTTACCGATGCATTGATGAAGAGCGGCGTCAGCGCATTTGCATATGAAACTCTTATAGATGAAAGACACACTATCCCTCTTCTTACTCCCATGAGCCAGATCGCCGGCCGCCTCTCCATACAGGAAGGCGCTAAATACCTTGAAAAAACATTTGGCGGCAGAGGCATGCTGCTTTCAGGCGTGCCCGGCACGCCGAAAGCCAATGTGGTTATACTCGGCGGAGGCAATGTAGGCACTAATGCATGCAAAATAGCAGTCGGCATGGGTGCAAATGTAACCATTACAGATATCAGCCTTGAGAGGCTTGCCCATCTTGACGATATCTTTGGAGCCAGGATACAGACTTTATACAGCACCGATCATGCGATCGAGGAAGCAGTAAAGAATGCCGATCTGGTTATCGGCTCTGTTCTTATTCCTGGAAAAGCTGCTCCGAAAATAATGAAAAAAGCATATTTCAAAAAAATGAGGCCCGGCAGCGTTATTGTAGATGTAGCTGTTGACCAGGGCGGATGCTGTGAAACAACGAAAGTCACAAGTCATGATGACCCCATCTTTGAAGTAGAAGGTATTGTGCACTACTGCGTAGGAAATATGCCCGGAGCAGTTCCTCGTACATCGACTATCGCATTGACCAACGCTACAGAAAAATACGGCCTGCTAATTGCAAACAATGGCCTTGAAGGATCATGCAAAGTGAACAGGAGCATGTATTCCGGCATCAACACATATGGCGGCAGCCTCACATGCAGGAATGTTGCTGACAGTCTGGGACTCGCATATCAGGATCCCGAAAAACTATTCTAATCAGTTCTGAAATATTATTTTACTCCTCTTTTCTAACTGATTATTACAATTAAACACCATTATACAAATAACCTCCGATGACATTTGCGGAGGTTATTTGTATTTATTGATCATATTTTCTTTATCGTCACTGAATGAATACCGTATATACGAAGCCTCGAAGGTATAGCTCTTTGCCTCCGCATGGCAGAAATATTTAATGCTTTTCACGTCATATATAATTGATAATCAGATGCAAAAAAAACAGCCATGCTGCAGATGTCTTCATGTTCATTGCAGTGACATCCGCAGCATGGCATTTTATGAAAATTTATATAGAGTCTTTTGCTGCTCCATTGAATACTTCTATATGCCTTTTAACATTCTCATATACGCCTTGTATCATTACTTCGTTCAAACCAAAATAATTATGCGGCTTCTCCGTTGATATATAATCCTCGACCTTTGCTGTCAATGCTTTGAAGCTGGCAGTAGCAATATTGACTTTCCGTACTCCTAAGCTTATTGCCTTTTGAAAATCCGCATCGCTGATCCCGCTGCCGCCGTGAAGCACCAGCGGCACATCCACCCTGCTATTTATTTTATCTAAAACATCGAATGCTAAATGCGGCGCTGCAGGATAATCACCATGAGCGTTGCCTATGGCTACTGCCAGTGCATCTATTTTTGTGCGCTCTGCAAATTGCAGTGCATCATCCGGATTTGTACATTTTATTCCCAGATCGCTTCTCCCATCTTCGCTTCCCCCCACAAGTCCGAGTTCTCCTTCAACTGAAGCATCATATTTTTCCGCAAGTTCAACGACCGCTTTCGTTTTATCTATATTGCCTCTGAAAGGCAGCGCAGAACCATCGAACATCACAGATGTAAAACCGAGTTCTAATGCCCGGCTTATCACCGGCATGCTTTTTCCATGATCCAGATGCACGGCTATATCTACTTTAGCGTCTTCAGCTGCCTGTATCATCATCGGCCCCATAAGGTCAAGCGGCGAATGAGTCATGCGGATTTCTGCTATCTGCATGATCACAGGTGTACCAGTCTCTTCGGCGGCCCTGACGACTCCGCGTATCATCTCCATATTGCCGACATTGAAGGCACCGCATCCTATCCCCTTTTCAGCGGCAGATGACAGCAGATCTTTCGTTTTAACCAAAGTCATATATTCTACCTCTCTTTATTTTCAAATACAGCATTTATATTTCTTTTATTTCCTGGCTATCATTTCTCCATACCGATCTTTTTCTTCTTTGATAAATGCCTTTACCTCTTCTTCGTCAGGAAGCGCATCTGAACAGTTGTTGGCTCTCACCATCATCGATGCTTCTGCCGATCCGAATTCCAGACAGTCGATCACGTTCCATCCGCTGTACAATGCAAAAATAAATGCTGCGCTGTATCCGTCCCCGCCGCCGAAACCTTTTCTTGCCTTTACAGGAAACGGCTTGATGCTGAAACTCTCTCCGTCTTTTGTATAAGCCGTGGAACCTTCCATTCCGTGTTTTATCAACACAATAGCCGCATTGTACGAGTGCCAGTATTCTGCACTTTCTTCATCACTCATGCCCGGCCGTATCAGCTTTTCAGTGAAATCGAATTCTTCTCTTGAACCCATGATAATGTCCGCTTCTTTTGCAACCATCGAATAATAGATAGCGATCTCGTCATCGTTCTTCCAGTTATATGACCTGTAATCTACATCAAATATTACATTAGTGCCGTTCTTCTTCGCATATAGTACTGCCTTCATCGCTGCTTCCCTTGACGGACTCTGTGCAAGAGATGTACCAGACACTAATAATGATTTTGCACTTTTGATATATTCTTCATCTATATCATCAACACTGAGCTGCAGGTCTGCAACAGCGTTTCTGTACATAAGTATTTTGCTCTCGCTGGAGGAAAGCATTTCTGTAAAAGTCAGTCCAAGCTTTTCTCCTCCTGTGCATCTGGTGATGTGTGATGTCTCTATGCCCTTTTCATTGAAGTATTCTGTTACATAGTCACCAAACTGATCGTCTGACACTTTACCGATGAATCCCGCTTTAAGTCCATGTTTTGTCACACCAACTGCTGTATTAGCAGGAGATCCTCCTACGAACTTCTCGAAATAATGAACATCTTTCAGAGGTTTGAACTCTTCCTTCATCGCATCGGAATATGCAGGATTGAAATCTATGGTCACTCTGCCAAGGAAGATTATGTCTAACGGCCTGTTGTTATCCAGTTTTAAATATTTCATAATTTACTCCTTATTGAATAATAGCGTGCAGAAATTCACATCTGCACGCCATCATAAATCATTTTGATCAGATACTGTATTTTGACTCTATTTCACCTGTTACCCTATCGAGTACTTCAAATATTTCATCAACTTCTTTTTCCGTTATATTGATAGGCGGTATAAAAGAGAGTCTGTTGTTATAGTATCCATTGAGCTGGCAGAGCAGCCCTGCATCTCTCAATGCGTTTACAAGAGCAGCTGTTTCCTCTACTGCCGGCTCTTTTGTATCTCTGTCTTTTACATATTCGATGCCGTAGTATACACCTCTCTGCGAGAATGTGCCGACCATCTTATGCTTGTCCATATACTGCTGCAGCACTTTGCCCAGATATTCACCCGTCTTTGCCGCTATGCCTACATAATCATCACCCTCAATGATCTCGATCACTTTGTTCCCCACTGCACATCCAAGTGAACTTCCTGCATATGTACTTACTATGAATCCGGGAGCTGCATCTTCAAATATCTCAGCTCTGCCGACTACAGCGCTCATTGGGAAACCTGCGCCAAGCGCTTTTCCTACCAGTGTTATATCAGGAGCCACTCCTGAATGCTCGGAAGCGAACATCTTTCCGCTCCTTCCGAGGCCTGTCTGTATCTCATCGAAAATCAGAACAAATCCATATTTATCAGCCAGCTTTCTCAGTCCAACAAGGAACTCTTTCGGAGGTACTATGTATCCCGAAGAACTCTGCATTGGTTCGACGATCATTGCCGCGACATTGCATACTCCCGAAAATGGATTCCCGAGACTTGTCTGTCCGCTTGACATCATCTGATCTATTACCTTTACACAATGCATATCACATGATCCGTATTCCTTATCATACGGACACCTGTAGCAATACGCATACGGGAACCTTTCCAGACATGTATCCGCCATCTGACCAGGATTGAACCATCTGTGCATTCCGCCGGCAGCTGTCAATCCTATAGTAGCAGCGGTCTCTCCATGATATCCGCCATAAAATGAAATTACATGCGTTTTCTTGGTATGATATTTAGCTGTACGGATAGCCACCTCTACAGCATCAGAGCCGCTTAGTCCAAGTCTTACTCTCTTTTTGTAATCTCCCGGTGTGATCTCGATCAGTTTCTTAACGAGTTTGATTCTTTCAGGTGTTGGAAAGTCAAACCAGTTATCGAGCTCCATATACTGCTTCTGCAGCACATCTGCCACTCTCTGATCTCCGTGCCCGATATTCATTGTAGACATTCCTGAAATACAGTCTATATATTCTTTCCCGTCGACGTCCCAGATTTTGTTGCCTTTGCCCTTTTTTATGATCTGAGGATAGTCCCACTTAGTAAAGAGTACATCTCCCGGATGTTCTTCTTCCAAAAATGACATCAGACCCTCTCTGTTCTTTTCTGTAATATTCTTGTTTTCTTTTATGTTCTTTTCCAGTTTTTCATATGCTTTCATTTTGTTTCTCCTTTCATTGATACATTTATTTATCCGGCCATATTTTTGCATCTTCTTTAAGCAGCCATTCATACCTCGGATCGTTATCTCTCGAGTTCCACGGATTATTATCAAGGTGTCTTATCATCCATGCATACCACATTGCATATCCGGGTGCTGTAGCCTGCGGATGCGTAGGGCCTCCGGGAATACACAGCGCACTGTTATCAACTATTTTATAGGCGTCTTCTCCTATAAACGCTGCTCCAAACCCTTCAGGCCTGTCAAATCTGTAATAATACACTTCAGGCTGATCATGCCCGTGAGGTATATAACTTGACCAACGGCCCGGATAATTGATCACCTCACCAAGTACCATATTTGAATATGGCGCATTTGATAAATCAAACACTGTCCTTACAACTCTTCTGGCACAGTTGTTCCATACTCCGTCTCCGAATATGTCACTAGTACAATCATTTGGCCCGTAATATTTTGCTTCAAATTCTTTTTCGTTATCTGTTTTCTGTATCAGAATCGAAGCTTCAGTTTTTGCCTCTACAGCGACACTCGTTCCTTTTGATACATGTAAAGTTGAAGGTGATTCATCTAATAAAGATGTTCTGCGGGCATTTTGTTCTTTTCCGCCATATTTAAAGGAAACCTCGCCATTCATCAATAATAATGCAGTTTCCTTCTGGGGGTCATTGAATGTGATACTGTCACCTTTGCATATTTCCTGCACACCTATATCCATAAGCATATCTGCACCGGTTCCATTCATATCGGTTATCGGGTTGTATCCCTTTGCCATCTCAGGCAATCTTAATAACATAACGGTCTCCTCCTTTTTTGTTTTTTGATATACTAATATATTAATATACTCTTAGGCACTTGTCAATACATATTCATAATAAAAAACTGCAGCAATATCATTTTTTAATATTGCTGCAGCCGAAAAATCATTCACTTATTATTGCATTTTACGTTTCAGACGAAAAAATCAGGATTGGCAGCCTTGATCTTTTCATCGGCATCTGTCATATAATAATCGTGATGGACAGACATGATCTTGCTTAGACCCTTGCGGTCTCCCGTCTCGATACATTTTACTATTTGAGTATGGCTTTCATATGACGATTCCAGACTGTCAGGCATCATCATATCCAGGACCAGCACCCTCGTATAATGGGCCATAAAGCCGGAAATCGTATCCCATATCACTTCATGTTCTCCGCATGCAAAGAGACTTCTGTGAAACATTGAATCATGTTGTATATATGATTTATAATCCTTGTTCTTCAATGCCAGCTGCATCATAACAAGATTTTGCTCCACCTTATCTGATACTTTTGCTTTTTCTTTACACAATTTCATAAAAACATCATTTTCCAGCACATGTCTCATATATGCCATTTCTTTGACAAGTTTAAAATCTATTTTCGACACATATGTTCCACGCTGAGGGTAAATATCTATGAACTGTTCTTCCTCTAAGCGTTTCAAAGCCTCTCTGATCGGTGTTCTGCTTACGCCATACTGATCGGACAACTCAGCCTCGATTATTTTAGTTCCGGGTTTCATCTCCATGAACTGTATCTGCTCTTTCAGCAGACTGTAAACATTTACTTTTTTTCTTGTGACAGCCATGATCCATCTCCTGTTTTATTAGAATATTAGTATATTTCATATTAGCATAATTTGCATTTTTCCACAAGATAAATCGATCCCGACAATCCTGTCATTACCTCAATTCCAGCAATTATCTATTCAGATCAGTATCTCTTATAACAGCCACTGTCATCTTAAGATCATTATATGCATTGATCCCCATTTCCCGTAACGCTCCGTCTATTTCTGTCGGCTCGGCATGTCCCGGCAATATCGCGTTCAATTTTCCTCCCATTAGAAAGCAGTATTTTTCTCCCCGATCGTCTGCCAGGTTAAGCAGCTGCTTCCCATAGTCCAGCGCCTGCCCATTATGGCAGCTTACTCCTACATAAACTGCTCCGACTTCATCTGCCAAATCGAGCATGTCAACAGGATCCATATCCACGCCGCCATTGATGACCTTCGCGCCCATGGCCGAAAGCACCCCTTCTACGAGTACGATCCCATATGTATGGGTATCGCCTGAACCTAAGACGACTTTTTTACCTTTCAACGAACCCTCAAAGCCATCACCGATCAATTCCTCGATTATTTCATCTCTCTTTTCAAGAGTAGTTCTGCCGAGTACCGTAGGGTAAAAAGGCTGTACCGCAGATGCATCCGTATCACACGTGCTGCTGTGAAAAGATTGTTCAAACTTTATCGGATCAAAATTCTTTAGTGTAAGGACCATTTCCAAAGGATCCTTGATATCGATCCCACCCTCTTCGAAACCGTATAATGCATTCTCAAAAAACTTATTTCCTTCTCTCATGAATACTTCAGCCATCTTATCTATTTTTGAAAAATCCATGTACGGAAGCCATTCATCCGCTTTTGCTTCTATGCGTTTTCCGGCCGCAAAAATATTTTCGAGTTCACGAACAGTGGGTACTTTTATCTTTTCTGTTATCGAAACAGGATTTATCCCCAGCCCCATGTGATAATGCTTTTCAGCCAATATCTCCCACATCATTTCCTGACAGCTGTATCCGTAATTTGCATCTATATCATGATCCCACTGCATTGTGGTCGATCCATTGATGTATGTCATTACCGGCTGCTCTTCTGTTGAAAGCAATTTATGAAGAGCCAGTGCGATGGCTATACGAGTATCTTCGTCTGTAAGCAGTCCTCCATAACTGATAGAGTATCTTGCTCCGCACAGATCACAGCAGATATAATGCTCGAGCAGAGCATATCCTATGTAAGATGCGCAGTCCATAAAATACCCAGGGTAACCGTCATCGAGATATGTTTCGATTGTAAACATCTCATTTCTTTTTGAAGCCATTATCCCAAAGGCCGTTATCATATCTGAATATCTTTTTAAATCATCAGAAAATCCCGTATACCCCCATGTGAACTGCGAAAATTCTCCTATACGGGTCGAACCTACTTTCAAAGCATTGATCGTAGTTTCTATAGCATTTGGAACAGAGAGATGATGGTCATTGAAGCAGATGTCCATAGGTGCAGCTTCTGTCTGCCTGATATAATCATCCAGATCTTCCATTACATAACTGGTCGTCTTAGGTGCACCCGCTCTGTATTCTTTCGGCAGCCCTACTATGCTGCTTGGAATGACCTGTATATCATTGAGTTCAAGGCCTGTCCTTTGTGAAAAATCATAAAGCTCTTTTATACCTTCTATCTGATCGTCCAAAGTTGCCAGACCAAGAAGAATATTCCAGTCGATCTTCCCTTCACGCTGACATTCTTTTTTATAATCCATATGACAGGAATATTTACCATTGCTTTCTCGGACAAAGCGGCTCCTGCCGGCTTGAAAAGTATTACCTATTTCTAAGCCTTTTTTAACGAGATCATTTCCGTTTTCATGGGGTTCAGGTTTCAAACTGCTGATATACTCCACAACTGCTGAATTCATTGTGCTTCTCCTTTTCCTCGGTATCCACCGTATTTACCATGTACATTGTCTATATACACAATATGCCATAGCCTCATGATCAGTTAAATGGTATCTTGCCTTATAAATATTAATATATTAGTATATTTCTTATTGCAATGTAACATATTTTTTATTATAATGCAAGCATTACCTGCTGTCAGATTTTTATTATCCGGACATGTACCTGATGATTTTTCACTGCAAGTCTTCTATTATAGTCTTACGGCTCCGAATATATAATTATTTTGAAAGGAACATTATATGAACAAAGATATAAAAAGAACAGCTTTAGTCACCGGCGGCAGTTCCGGTATAGGGCAGGCGACTGTGATCGCACTGGCGAAACAGAATCACGAAGTGATTTTTACCTATCGCAGCAAAGCCGGCGCAGAAAAAACTCTTTTACAGGCAGATGCTCTGGGGTTAAAAGTGTCATCTGTTTTTTGTGATCTGTCTGATACGGAGGCATCAAGAAAACTGGTAAACAACATTTACAAACGATATGGACATCTTGATATCCTTGTGAACTGCGCAGGAATTTCTAATACAAAAACAATCGAGGAAATCGATGAGAACGAATGGGACAGGATGCTCAACATCAATCTGCGTGCCACATTCTTTATATCGCAGGCAGCTTACATAAAAATGAAGCATCAGAAATACGGATGTATTATCACACTCACTTCTATTGCCGGTCAGCGCGGAGGCTTTTTTTCCGGCGTGCATTACAGTGCCTCCAAGGGCGGTCTGGAAGCAATGATGAAGTCCTTCGCTTTGCGCGGCGCCGAATACAATATTACTTCCAATGCCGTGTCGCCCGGAGTTGTAAAAACGCCCATGTCTGAAGCCGAAGGTATACCTGCCGACGGTATTCCTCTGGGCCGGGCGGCAGAACCGGAAGAGCTGGCAAATACCATAGTTTTTCTTGCTTCGGACAAAGCCCGTTATATAACAGGTTTGACGATGGATGTAAATGGCGGTCAGCTGATGCGCTGAAAGTATTATCAGTTGTAAAATATATCTTATGTATCTGTTTTACTGCTTCGATGCTGCGGTTTGGCCGGCATCTGTGCCAGCAGTATTGCGCCGAACATTATAGCACAACCGAGCAATTCCCTGCCCGACAGCATTTCATGGAGCAGCAGAGCACCAAATATCGCTGCAAACACCGATTCAAGACACAGTATCAGAGAAGCGACTGTAGGTTCGGTGTTTTTTTGTCCGATGATCTGCAGCGTAAAAGCTGCACCGCAAGTCACCGCTCCCGAATACAGCAGCGGAATCAGGCAATGTGAAACAGCTGCGATATCGATGCCATGCTCCATAAATAATGTAAAGGGAATCGAGAGGATCCCGCAGATAAAAAACTGTATGCAGGACATTTTGATACCGTCTACCATTGGTGAAAAGTGATCTATTATCAGCAGATGCACTGCGTAGCCCAATGCGCACAGCAATGTGAGAAGGTCCCCTATCTTCATATCGAATCCGTTTTTCATGGTCAACAGGTAAAGACCTATCGCTGCGAGAGTTATGCACATCCAAACCAGAGGCCGTGCTTTTTTACCGATGAAAATCCCCAGCACAGGTACGATCACCATATACAGGGCAGTTATAAATCCTGACTTTGCAGCCGTCGTATAAATGATGCCGATCTGCTGAAGAGTCATAGAAACGAAAAGTGCCAGGCCGCATGCCAGGCCGCCCTCTATCAGTGATTTGCTGTGATATTTAATCTCTTTATTGCCGTCTTTATGCGAAAGGCCTTTACTGCAGGCGGACCTGCCCCTCAATAAAATGACAGGCAGCAGCACTGCGACAGCGCTGAAAAAACGTATCGTATTCCATGCAAAAGGTCCCATATACTGCATGCCGACACGCGCAGCCGGAAAAGATGCCCCGTATAAAACAGCGGTCAGCAGCAGTATCAGTTCACCCTGTGTATTTTTGCTCATTATCTTATTTCGCAATACAGATTCAGCGGGTTTGCCCTGTATTTCAATATGGGCATCCTGCTCGTGGTCACATATCCGGGCTGCGCATTTATGACATCAGGTATTCTGTTTACTATTGTTGCACATGTATTTTCTACAGTATGAGGATGTTTTATGATGACTTCAGTATCAGGTACGCCATAGCTGTAGCCTTCATTTACATCTTCTTCTCCCTGCCCGTATACAATGCCGATCGATTCTGTCTCAACAGTTATGCCTTCCTGTGTTTCTGTCACTGCCGATGCTTTCATACCTATCGCTTTCCCCTTTGGTATCGTTTTTCCCAAAGTAGTGGAATCGATATCTTTATCTGCAAATACCGGTATGCACTGCTGGCTTTGATGCGTTACCGCCAGACCCAGATAATCGCATATCCATCCATTTGTGTTCCATACCGGAGACGGTTCAAATTTTCCTTCTTCTATAAGCTTTTGACGTTCTGCTTCGCTGACTTTATCGGCAGCAGCGACCTTTTCGTCAAATTCCTCAGGTGTCATTCCTACGCCGAACATGTTGGCCAGCGCTATTCCGTAATCATCGATGTTCCATAAAGCTTTGGCATAAATTTTATCTGTCTTCTGCGAGTTCCCGCCGTACAGCGCGAAGATCCCGCCATATTGCGTTTCATTTGCACCCGTACCCGACAATGTACAATTATGGGCTTTCGCCGCTTTGTCCAGTTCGTCCGTAATTGCAGGCGAAGAATTCCACGGATAGATGGATTCATCACAGCTGGTAACGACATTGACGCCGTTTTCAGCACATATAAGAAGTATATCCTTAACATCGCAAAGCCTGGACTGTGTCGTTACAATGCATATGTCCGGTTTTGTCTCTCTGATTATGTCCGCTGCATCGGCAGCATCTGATATTTTGACATCGCCGGCATCTATGCCGAAAAAATCCGTTGCAGATCTTCCTGTCAGCGAGGGTGCCGCATCAAAAGCCGCGGCCATCTCGCATCCCTTTTCAACAGCATATCTTCCGGTATGGCTGCCCATTCTTCCGCATCCATATTGTACGAAACGTATTTTCCTGTTCATGATATTACCTTCTCCCTTTTCGATTTTATTCGACGATCCAGCATAAGACGAGAGACAAATTCAGATCATTGCCCTTCTTATTAAAATTTTATGACTGTATTATAATATCGTTACCCGAAAAAAATAATATCCTTTTGAATACTAAACCACGGGAAACTTGTATACTCTTTTGAAGATGTACTGAATCATTTTTTGTTACAGCAAATTCAATTTCATGAATATCTGCTTTTGACTGGTAATGTCCAGTTTGCCATATATATTGGCAACATACTTTTTGATTGTCGGAACACTTAAAAACAGCTTTCCGGCAATTTCTTCATTTTTCATACCGTGAAGCATACAGATCAATATATCAAATTCACGGTCAGACAGCTCATACTTTGTCTTTGCCTGCTGCAAAGCGACATCAAAGAAATGCGATATGTCATATACCAGGCAGTAATACTGGACTTTACTGCCGTCCAAATTAGACGGTACACATGATAATTCTAAAAACAGCGGGCTGTCTTCAAGTTTGTATTCATAACTGAATGTACCGACTGCACCGCTGTTGATATCATTCACACATAAAGATATTATTTTATTGAGCAGTCGATTGTTGGCGTTTTTATTGAGCATATTGAATATGCCGTTTTGTTTGATTATCTGATAGCTGTCGTTGAGCATGCAAAAACCGACGCAATTGTAATCGCGGTTGCTTAAAGGTTCGTTTTCAGTGATGCTCTGCTCTATATACCCGCGTATCAGCTTAGAAAGATGCGGCTGAAATATACGTAAAAGGCGCATATGAAAATCGCTGAAATCACCTGCGTCCTTCCCTCTTGTCAATGAAAGATTTGCGCGATATTTCATACTGAAATCAAGCTGCAGATTGGCTATTATCTCATAATCCGCATTGTTAGGCACCATATATCCCTGCCAGTATTCTGTTTTCTTGCGACGTTCTTCATTGAAAAACGAACTCGATTTGATTATCATCGGTTTAGGGTAATCCAGCGGTTCCAGCGAATCATCAAGTTTTGCATAATGTACATCATACTTTTTCAGCAGGGAAGGATCCCAGTTGATAGTAAAAGAAGACTGTTTCTCATAATCCCCCTCTTCATTTTTGAAAAAAATCATTATAGAGGCACGGTCATAATAGATAAAAGAGGCGATATCCTCAAAAAAGTTCGAAATGCGTGTATGTATAGCAATATCTTCATCATATATATTGAGAATCAATTTATTTATCTGATCCATGTTATCGAAGCTAAGTGTCATTTCCTGCATTGCGCTTACCCGCCTTTCACAGTAATTATAAAACAACGGACATCATTAAACAACAATGATACCCTTAATCTTTAGTATAATAAAAACAGATAAAAATGTATCTAATAGAGAATTAGCACACCGCGCTGCCGGCGCTATAATACTGGTATTCGTTGGAATAATACTGATATTTATGATAAAGGAAGCAAACATGAACGGAAATATCTTTGAGATACAACATTTTTCAGTCAATGACGGCCCGGGGATAAGAACAACAGTTTTTTTCAAAGGCTGCCAGCTGCATTGCCTGTGGTGTCATAACCCTGAAAGCATCGACGATAAAGCCGGTGAGTTCGCTTTTGTCGAATCCAAATGTGCAGGCTGCGCTTCATGCTTCCGTGTATGCCCTGAAGGATGTCATAAGATCGTTGACGGAAAACATGTCATAGACAGAGAGAAGTGTACATTCTGCGGCAAATGCGTCCAGCTGTGTTCTGGAAAAGCATTGAGCATTTACGCCGATAAAGGCATGTCCGTAGATGAAGTCATGAAGGAAATCGAAAAAGACAAAAGTTACTATGCGGAAAGCGGCGGCGGTATAACCCTGTCCGGAGGCGAACCGATGATGCAGAGCGGATTTGTCAGGGATCTGGCCGATGCGGCAAAACATCAGGGCATTCATACTGTCATGGAAACCAACTGCTGCTACAATTACAGCTTACTGGACGGGATAAAACAAAACATCGACCTTTTCCTTATTGACTGGAAGATGAGCGATCCCGCAAAACACCTTGAATATACCGGGATGTCAAATGAGATCATATACGAAAACATATGCAGACTGCATGATGAAGGTAAAAAAATACTATTAAGGTGCCCCATAATACCGGGATACAACGACAACGATGAACATTTTAAAAAAATAGCTGAAATAACAAGCCGACTCGATAATTTACAGGGAGCGGAACTGCTTCCTTATCACAGCCTCGGGGTTGGAAAAATCGAAAAATTCGGGCTTGAAAAACGAATAAAATACATAGTATCAACACCGCCTTCAAAAGAAACGATGAAAAAATGGGCCGATAAATGCAAGTCCTACGGCGGTCGTATCGTAAACGAACAGTAAGGAGTACAAAATGACAAGAACAGAAATGGAAAATAGAGTAAATGAATTAAGAGAATTTGTTGAACACAATAACAATACCGGCGTATATAAAAGTGATTTTTTCAGGATCGCCGGCGAAAGCCTCCGCGATACGATAAATGAACCAAGACAGATAAGACGCGCCAAAGCTACTGCTCACCTTCTTGATAATGTCGGACTTGCAGTGCAGCCTTATGAAGTTCTGGGCGGCACGATAGCGGGAATGTATCCCAAAGCAGAAATGCCTTCTTATGAAGAACGTAAAAAAGAAGCAGAAAAAGTAATAGAAAAATACCTTGAGCAAAGAACCGATGAAGACAAAAACAAATCGAGGATCACAGTATACAGCCGTATCCACTACCACGGCAATATCGATTACAGGCAGCTCCAGCAGATAATCAAAGAGCTCACACAGGAAATGGGCAATAAATACGGATTGAGCAGACTTGAGATATCACGCGAGCTTGAGCAGTATTTCAACTGGGACTTCGGCGAAGATGCCCGACTCGTCGGCGAACTGCCATGGGAAGTATCGAATCACAATGACCTTAATCCATCCAAATTTCTTTCAAGAGGCCTGGCCGACATTCGTGAAGAAATCAAAGCTCATTTAAATGAACAAAATATCAGTGCCGAAAGAAAGGAATTTTATGAAAGCGTCTCGCTTGTAATAGACGCGATAATCAACTTCATCGAACGCTACAGCAAAACATTTGCCGAAGCTGCCGGCAAAGAAAAAGACAGCCAACGGAAAGAAGAACTTTCAAAAATTTCCAGGGCGCTGCACAAAGTATCGATGGAAAAACCTGACACATTTTTCGAGGCCATACAGCTACTCTGGATCTTATATGTCGGATTCAATATGCAGGCTTGCGCCGGCACGACGAGTGCATTCAGCAGGTTCGATCAGTATATGCTCCCGTTTTATGAACATGACATAAAAAACGGCACGATCACAGAAGAAGAAGCCCTGTTTTATATATGCAACCTCTTTGCTAAAATAAATGAGCCGAAAATGAGAGTCGTCATCGCAATGACAATAGGAGGTCAAAAGCCGAACGGCGAAGATGCTGCAAACGGCCTCACCAAACTGTGTCTTATGGCCGTACAGCTCCTGCGCCAGCCGTATCCGAATGTCGGAGCCAGACTTTTCAACGGATCCGCTGAATGGTACTACGATATGATAGTTGAAACTATGAAACTCGGAGCCGGAAATCCTATGATACTCAATGATGAGGTCCTGGCAGGTAATCTTTTCAGAGGCGGATTTCCTCTCGAAGACGCAAGAGACTATGTGAATGTCGGCTGTGTGGAGACTATGATAATGGGCAAAGTAGCAGGCTGGCTCAATATAGATGATGTAGACTACGCGGGCGTATTGTTAAAAGTCATGAACAACGGCGGAGACACGATCTATTACACGACCGAAAGCTGTCCGGATGACACGCCCATATTCACCAACCAGAAGGGATTCTCAAATTTCCCTTACATCATGCCCAAGGAACTGCATACGGGCGAATTGGAAGAACTGGATACGTTCCATAAATTCATGGAAGCCTACAGACTGCAGATGTATAATTCCCTTTCCAAGTCAAAGGAAAGATCCGATATCTGTGACAGGATCCTTAAGGAATACTGGTTTGATCCGTATGCTTCCATATTCACAGACGACTGTCTCGAAAAGGGCGTGGATATTTACGGCGGCGGCGCAAAATACTATGGCATGAAAGAAATAATTGGGACTGGCCTTGCGACTGCAACGGACTCGATAGCTGCTATAAAAAAGTTCGTCTACGACGACAGAGTCTTTACTCTTCGCCAGATGAAGGAAATGATGGATGTCAACTTTGAAGGCTATGAAAATGAAAGGCTGCTGATACAGAACCAGACGCCCTGCTTCGGAAACGGAATAGAAGAGACCGACAGGATAGCCGCCACGATCTCCGGATGGTATTTCGACTGCGTTGACAGGCTCAATAAGCTGGGTATAAAGGGGTTCTCTGTCGCTTCTTCCTACAGTTATACTTCTCAGCTCCTTATAGGAGAAGTTACTCCAGCCACACCGAACGGCAGAAAGAACGGCGACACTATCAGTAATTCCATTGCTCCTAGTCACGGAAAAGACATCAAAGGGCCGACACTGTCACTGAACTCAGTTACCAAGATAGACTATAAGGGACTGAACGGAGCAACTACTGTTAATCTGAAGCTTAACCCTTCACTGATAAAAGGTCGGCGCGGATCTGACAACCTGAAAGCGCTCATCAAAGCATATTTCAAAAACATGGGCGTGCAGCTCCAGCTCAACATCGTCGACGAAGCGACGCTCAGGGATGCACAGAAAAATCCTGATGAGCACAATAACCTCATCGTGCGTGTGGGCGGATACTGTGAATACTTCAATAATCTTGACAAAAAACTGCAGGATGAAGTAATCGCTCATATCGTTCAGGATCTCTGACAGTAATATTTATCGGTCCCAAGGTCTGTGATGTTTCAGAACCGATTCCCCGAGTATGATAAGGAGTACGAAATGAAAAAAAATGCACTTTCTCTGCATAGTTCAGCAGTTGGAAGAGCCAACCTCAAAACATATATCAAGGCTGCTGAAATTGCCGGATTTGACTGTATAGAGCCCACCAAAGTGCAGCTTGGATTTTTCCTTGATGCAGGATACACCTGCTCTGATATAAAAAAGCTGCTCGGCAGCATAGAGATATCTTCTGTCGGGTGGCTTTCAGATCTTGATCGCCAGGGCAGTGATTTTATTGACATGATGCGTGAAGCCGAAAAATTGTTTGATTTGGCTCACCGTGCAGGAAGCAAGGCCGTCGAGATCATCAACGGCCCTGTTGACTGGCATGCGGTCGAAGCGTTTAGCAATGACCGGAATTATAATGGTTACAAAGGCCTTCTGGGTATGCCGGAACAAAAGGTTCATGATCTTACCGTAAAGAACCTGCAGGCTCTTGCAGATCTTGCTGCGCAGTTTGATCTTATATTGTTCTTTGAACCTCTTTGCTGGACGCCCGTCCCTTCTCTTAAACAGGCCATTCCTCTTGTTGACAGAGCAGAAAGAGAAAACTTAAAAATCGTAGTAGATTTTTATCACAATTATATGGCAGGTCTGGATCCGGACTTTATTTCAAAAATTGATAAAGACATCATTTTGGGTGTCCATATCTGCAATGCACGCGAAAGAGACGAACGCATCCCCTGCGAGGAAATATTTCGCGATACAGGGTTTTATGACGGCGCTGTCCCTATCAAAGACTGGGTACAGGCTGTCAAAGAAACCGGCTTTGACGGCTGGTGGGCATATGAAACTTTTTCCAGACGAGAAGCTGAAAATGAAGTATTTGAGTTTACTGGATATGTACATGATGAATTAATCAAATTGATATATTGATCCAGGCAGTCCAAAACTCCCGGAGGCAGACCATACCCCTGCCTTCGGGAGTTTTTAATAAGCAAATTCCTTATACAAAAGTATACTGATTGCGCACATATATTATCCTTTATCGAATGTTTAAAAATGCCGCGTATCAATATAATGGTCACATGATCGGTTAGTAAGTAAAAAAATAATAATAACATCAAAATCGAAAGGAAGGATTGAAAAATGGCAAAAATAAAAGTTGGCGTAGCCGGATACGGCACTATCGGACAGCGTCTGGCAGACGGTGTAGCGCTTCAGGGAGATATGGAACTTGTGGGAGTGGCAGATCTGGCACCCACACTGGCAATAAGGGCACTCAAGGAAAAAGGCATGCCCTATGACCTGTATCTTGTCAACGGCGCAGATAAAAGCGCATTCGATTCACTCAGCATTCCAACATGCGGAACATTCGACGATCTCACCGATAAAGTAGACATCATGCTTGATTCATCACCCGGCGGGATCGGCGCGAAGAACAAAGAAATCTATGAAAAGAAAGGCGTAAAAGCGATATTCCAGGGCGGCGAAAAAAATGAAGTCGCAGATGTGTTCTTCCACGGATATGCAAACTATGAAAAAGGCGTAGACAAGAATTATCTGAAACTCACATCCTGCAACACTACCGGACTCATCAGAACAGTGGACTGTCTTGACCGGGCATACGGCATAGAAAAAGTTGCCATAACGATCATCAGAAGAGTTGCCGATCCCGGAGATTACCACCGCGGTCTTACCAACGCGCTGCAGATCGACAAGGCTCCGAGTCATCAGGCCGTAGACCTTATGACCATCATGCCTCATGTAGACGCTACCGGGATACTCGTACATACCCCTGTCACCCACGGCCACATCATTACCGTGCTTGCCAAGGGCAAAAAAAAGATCACCAGAGAAATGGCACTTGAACAGTTCCAGAAACACCCCAGGATCCGAGTCGTATCGATCGACGAAGGCTTCCTCGGAAACGCATCACTTTTCAAATATGCAAGAGACCTGGGAAATCCAAGAGGCGACATGTATGAGATCGGCCTTTGGGAGGACAGTATCGTGGAAAGCGGAGATGACATCATGTACGCCATCAACATCCCGCAGGAAAGCGTTACCATCCCTGAAACTATGGACGGCATCAGAGCAGCCATGGGTATGCAGAGGACAAGAGAAGAAGGAACTTCTGCAACGAACAAATATCTCAGCATAGGGAAATTCAAATAGAGCGCCGAAAGGAAAACAGATATTATGAATTTTGGTATCAACACAATAGACGATTTTGAAATAAACGGGAAAACCATACTTTGCAGGATCGACATCAATGAGCCTGTGAATAAACGAACTGGTGAGATCAAGGATATCACAAGAATAAATGCTTGTGCCGGTACGATCCGAGAATTATCCGACAAAGGTGCAAAAGTGGTCCTGCTGGCCCATCAGGGAAGCGATATCGAATACAAAAACTTCTTTACGACAAAGTATCATACTGCCAAACTTGAAGAATGCGTCGGCAAAAAAGTGCAGTTTATCGATGACGTCTGCGGACCTGCGGCAAGAGAAAAGATATCTTCACTGTCAAACAGCGATATCCTGCTTCTCGATAATGTCAGATTTATTTCAGAAGAACAGACTTTGTTTGAAAAAAAGCTCGCGCTTTCACACGAGCAGCAGGCCGAAACGCTTCTGGTCAGGAAGCTGGCACCGCTTGCGGACATATATCTGTGCGATGCGTTTGCCGCGGCGCATAGAGACCAGCCGTCTTTATGTGGCTTTGAACAGGTACTCCCGTCAGCTATGGGGAGACTTTTTGAAAAAGAATATGTAGTTATTTCAAAGATCATGAACAGCCCCGCGAGGCCGTGTACTTTCGTACTCGGCGGAGCAAAGATAGCTGATGCTTTTACCATGATATCATCGGTCCTGGATAAGGGGGCTGCAGACTATGTACTGCTCGGAGGTCTGGCCGGAAATATCATGCTGGCCTCGTCAGGATATTCCATCGGGAACGGGAGCATGAAGTTCATCGAAGAATCGAATTACAGCGGATATATCGAAGATGGAAAAAAGATACTGGAAAAATATCAGGATAAAATAATAATGCCGTGCGATCTCGCATATACAAAAAACGGAGAACGCATGGAAGCTGACCTTGGTTCAATACCTTCCGATATCATTTCAACAGATATCGGAAATAAAACTGCGAAAAAATATATGGGAATAATTAAAAGTTCACAAACTGTGTTTGTAAACGGTCCCATGGGAGTTTTCGAAGAGAGTCTTACCGAATACGGTACGAAAAGCGTCTGGAAGTCACTGGCTGATACTGATGCCTTCACCGTTATCGGCGGCGGCGACAGCATAACCGCAACAAAAAAATACGGGGAAACGAAGGATATATCATATATCTGCACTGGAGGCGGATCACTTATACGCTTCCTCTCGGGCGAAGAGCTGCCCGTCGTAAAGGCGCTGCGTCATGCAGCAGAAACATTTGGGAGTGATAAGTAAATGAAATTCGAATTAGGATTCGGGACAGGATGCCAGCAGGTCGACATAAATGATGAAAACCTTCAAGCCGTACTTACACCGAACAAAGTAGCGCATGAGTATTTCGGAACTGATGCTGTCGATCAGGCGATTGAAAATCCCATCGGTACTCCGAAACTGCGTGAGATAGTTCGCCCCGGAGAAAAGATCGCTGTGATCACGAGTGATATCACCAGGCCCATGCCGACGCATACTGTCATGCCTCCCCTTCTCCGCGAACTTTACCGGGGCGGTATCAAAAAAGAAGATATCACACTTGTATTCGCACTCGGCAGTCACAGAAACCATACCCGGGAAGAAATGCGTCGCCTCGCAGGAAGCGCATACGAAGAAATCAAATGCGTCGACAGTGATCCCTGTGACTGCATAAGAATTGGAGAAACTGAACTCGGCACTCCTGTAGACATAACACGGAGCGTTGCTGAAGCCGACAGAAGGATCTGTCTGGGAAATATCGAGTATCACTACTTCGCAGGCTACTCCGGCGGTGCAAAAGCCGTAATGCCCGGATGCTCTACCCCGGATGCCATACAGAACAACCACAGCAAAATGGTACGCGATGATGCACATGCCGGCAAGCTTTCAGGCAACCCTGTACGAGAAGACATCGAAGAGGCTGCTGCCATGGTCGGCGTGGATTACATATTGAATGTGGTGCTTGATGAACATAAAGAAATAATATATGCGGTCGCAGGCGATGTCATTGCTGCGCATAGACATGGATGCCGTTTCCTCGATGATCTCTATAAAACAAAAATCAAAAAACGTGCTGACATAGTGATCGTATCCCAGGGAGGCGCTCCAAAAGATCTTAACCTCTATCAGACACAGAAAGCGCTTGATAATTCAAAGCACGCTGTAAAAGACGGCGGCACGATCATACTGGTCGGTTCCTGCAGAGAAGGCTTCGGTAACAAGATATTCGAAGAATGGATGACAGCGGCTGACACTCCGCATTCTCTGATAGAACGAGTAAATAATGATTTTCGGCTCGGAGGCCACAAGGCGGCAGCTATCGCGATGGTTTTGGAACATGCAGACATATCGCTGGTATCGGATATGCCCGATAAACTTGTCCGGAGCATATTCATGCAGCCCTGCAGATCTCTCCAACATGCCTATGATGCAGCACTGCTCAGGCATGGAGAAAAGGCCTCGGTAATAGTTATGCCGTACGGCGGTTCTACACTGCCTGCGGAATAAATGACCGAAATTACAAAAACATGAACGACAGCAATATCTAATGATGTACAAAAGGAGGAAATCATGGATGTAAAAAGATACAGTAAAAAGCAGCTTACGGATTTCTATGAGACGATGTATACGATAAGAAGATTCGAAGAAGATGTATTCGAATTTTACAAGCAGGGCCTGATGGCCGGCCTGGCTCACCTCTACCTCGGTGAGGAAGCTGTAGGCACAGGTGTATGTGCAGCTCTTAATGAAAATGACTACATAGGCAGCACTCACAGGGGTCACGGTCACCTTATCGCCAGAGGCGCAGATCTTAATATGATGATGGCCGAGATCCTCGGTAAAAAAACCGGATATTCCCGCGGCAAGGGCGGTTCCATGCATATCATGGCTATGGATAAGGGCATCCTCGGGGCGAACGGCATCGTAGGAGGAGGCATTCCGTCGACAACAGGAGCTGCATATTCTGCACTTTACAGAGGCACAGACCAGGTAGCCGTCTGTTTTCTGGGCGATTCTGCTTCCAATCAAGGTACTTTCCATGAAAGCATAAACATGGCAGCAGCATGGGACCTCCCCTGCATTTATGTGATAGAAAACAATCTTTACGGCATTTCCGTCGATATAAGAGATGTTACCAACACACCTGATCTTTCAGTTAGAGCAAAGGCTTACGATATCCCGGGTGTGACCGTTGACGGCATGGACGTTGCAGCAATGTATGAAGCAGCTAAGAAAGCGGTAAAGAGAGCCAGGGATGGTAAAGGCCCTTCGATCATAGAAGCTAAAACATACAGATGGCAGGGACATCATGTCGGCGACCCTGCTTTGTACAGAGAAAGAAAAAGTAAAACAGAAAAAGAAGACTGGCTGAGAAAAGATCCGATCCCTGCTCTGGAAAAAACTGCGGTCGCAGCTGGAAAAGCAACAAAAAAGGATTTTGAAGATATCAGGAAAGCAGTAGAAGAAAAAATCAAAGCTGCCGACAAATTCGCAGTTGACAGCGATTATCCTGATGTTGCGGATGCATTTACAGATGTTTTTGCAGAGAGAATAGATTAACGGAGGGAAACAGCAATGAGAAAAATGAAATATGCAGCTGCCATCTGCGAGACTTTGGATGAGGAAATGGCAAGAGACAAAAATGTACTTATGATTGGAGAAGATGTAGGCTTCATCGGCGGAAACTTCAAATGTTCAGAAGGTCTCCTGAATAAATATGGTGATCTCCGCATGAAAGACTCCCCTATTTCAGAACAGGGTTTTGTCGGTATGGGAGTAGGCATGGCGCTCACAGGATTAAGACCTGTAGTAGAACTGATGTTTTCTGATTTCTCGCTCGTTGCCGGAGATCAGATATTCAATCAGGCTGCGAAAATCAGGTATATGTCCGGCGGACAAAAAACATGCCCGCTCACGATAAGATGTCCGATCGGCGCCGGCAGATCTTCAGCCGCACAGCATTCACAGTCCCTGCAGGCAGTTGCCGCACATTTCCCCGGAATAAAAGTTGTTCTTCCTTCAACAGCGCAGGAAGCAGCAGGACTTCTTAAAACAGCCATCAGAGACGACGATCCTGTAATGTTCCTTGAACACAAGATGGAATATAACAAAGAATATGAAGTAGATGATGTTATCGAACCTATCCCCTTCGGTAAAGCAAGAATAGCAAGAGAAGGAAACGATATAACCATCGCCGCTACATCATCCATGGTCATGAAGAGCGAAGCGGCGGCAGAAAAACTCGCCAAAGAAGGCATCGAATGCGAAATAATCGACCTGAGGACGATAGTTCCTCTTGATAAAGACAGCATCATAAAATCAGTTAAAAAGACAGGCAGACTGATAGTAGCTGACGAAGGATATGAAAGATGCGGAGTCGGTGCAGAGATCCCCGCAGCCATTTCCGAAGATATCTTCTACTATCTGGATGCGCCCTGCGGCAGAGTATGCAACCCCAATGTTCCGCTGCCTTTCAGCCCGGCACTGGAATTCCCGATCATACCTTCAGCGGATAAGGTATATGACAAAGTAAAAACATATTTTAAATAGAGGGGGTAAACAAAATGGCTGAAATCATCATCATGCCAAAGCTCGGATTCAACATGAGCGAAGGCAAATTAGTCAAATGGTACAGGAACGAAGGCGAAACGATATCTAAAGGTGAAAATCTTTTTTCTATAGAGACTGATAAAACCAACATGGACATCGAGGCTACCGCTGACGGAACGATACGCAAACTTTTTGTAAAAGAAGGCAGCACACTTCCGGTGACCCTGCCCATCGCTATCATAGGCAGTGCCGATGAAAATATAGAGAAACTTTTAAAAGACGCTGAGTCACAGCTCAGCAAAACGGCTCCGGCCTCGCAGACGGTCCCTGCCGATACCGACATCTCTGCTGAAGGAAATGATAATAGTGCACCGGCACGGCAGCCGGTTCCAGCAGACACTGACGGATTCAAAAAGATATCTCCGCGTGCCAGAAAAACCGTTTCTGAAAACGGACTCGACATAAACAGCATAACTGTCTCCGGTACCGGATTTGACGGCGGCATTTGCGAAAAAGACATATTGGACTATCTCGCCGAACATAAAACCAAAGCGACTCCCCTTGCTGCCTCTGTTGCCGCAGCCGAAGGCATAGATCTTGCGGGCGTCAACGGCACAGGAGCCAACGGGAAAATAATGAAAGCCGATGTACTGGCTTCAACTGAGAGTCAGACTTCTCGGGCCGCAGCATACGGATGCAGATACAGTAAAACTGCAGATGGCCGTATGATACTGGAAGAGATTCCCTACACAGGAGTCAGGAAAATCATCGGTGACCGGCTTGCGCAGAGCAAATTTACTGCGCCGCATCTTTACTTCACGCAGAAAGTCAATATGGAAGATGTCCTTGCCCTGCGGAAACAGATAAACAATGAACAGGAAGAAAAAACTTCCGTGACAGACTACATTTCAAAAGCCGTTATCATAGCACTCGAGAAGTTCCCTGAAATGAACTCATCTCTCGTCGAAGGTAAGACGCTTGTCAAATATAAGAGCATAAATCTGGGTATAGCTGTAGCATCTGACACAGGTCTGATAGTTCCGAACCTCAAGGATGCCCAGGAAATGAGCGTCATAGAAATATCCAGACAGTCAAAGCCGTTGTTTGAAAAAGCAAGGGACGGAAAGCTTACGCCTGACGAGTATTCCTGCGGCACATTCACGATATCAAACTTGGGAATGTTCGGCATAGAAAACTTCACGGCCATAATAAACCCGCCTGAAGTCGGCATCCTTACGATAAGTTCGACAAAGGATGAAGCGCTTGTAATAGCAAAAGAAGACGGTTCCAGGGAAATTGCAATCAAACCTATGATGAACATCACAGTCTCTGTAGATCACAGGGTAATAGACGGCCTTTTGGCATCACAGTTCGTGACCGAAGTCAAGAGACTGCTGGAACACCCGATCGGGCTGTTGATATAGTGTAAGGAGAATAAAAATGGCGGAAATCATTATCATGCCAAAACTCGGATTCAACATGAGCGAAGGCAAATTAGTAAAATGGTATAAACATGAAGGAGAAAAGATCACAAAAGATGAAAACTTTTTCTCTGTCGAAACAGATAAAACCAATATGGACATCACCGCTACCAGAGACGGCGTGGTTATCAAAGAATTCATCAGCGAGGGCAACACTCTTGCAGTTACTCTGCCTATTGCCGTAATCGGTGACGCAGGTGAAAACGCAGATGCTCTCATTTCCGAGGCCGAATCACAACTCAACGGTGCCGTAGAGCCTGGTGCTGACAAACCGGCGGCCGATTCCTCTGCTGCTCCGCAGACCGCACCTGCTGCAGCATCTGCATCGCTGGAGGCTTACGATTTTGATATTGCCGTAATAGGCGGCGGCCCAGGCGGATACGAAGCAGCCATAAAAGCAGCGCAGATGGGCAAGAAAACCGTACTGGTAGAAAAAAACAGGCTCGGAGGCACCTGCCTCAATATCGGATGCATCCCGACAAAGACGCTTCTCATGAGCGCCGGATCACTTAATTCAGTACGGAGCTGTGATAAATTCGGTGTCACAGGTATAAACACCGAAAAAGTAAATTTAGACATGAAAAAAGTACAGAAAAGAAAATCCGAAGTCGTCTCGCAGCTCGTTGGCGGTGTCGGAGCTCTCATGAAGAGCAACGGCGTAACAGTAGAAAACGGTGAAGGAGTCCTTGAAGCTCCGCATACAATAAAAATAGGCGCGAAAAATATCACAGCTGCTGATATCATCATCGCAACAGGATCCGTCAGCAAAAGCCTGCCGATAAAAATCGACCCAAAAATGGATGTTATAACAAGCACCGAAATGCTCGACCTTGATTATACTCCAGCCGAAACAGTAATAATCGGAGGCGGCGTGATCGGTGTAGAATTTGCCTATTTCCTCGCAAGTACAGGAACCAGAGTCACGATCGTCGAATTCCTTGACCGTATAATCAATATGGTAGACCGCGAGATAACAGATATGGTTACAGAGCAGCTTGAGGACATGGGTATAGTGATCCATACAAGTGCAAGAGTCACAGAAATAACTGATACAGCCGTTGTCTTCGAAAAAAACGGTAAAGAACAAGCAGTAAAAACCAATAAAGTCCTCATGGCCGTAGGCAGAGCTCCCAGACTCGACGGCATTGACACAGACAGGCTGGGACTGAAAACAGAACGCGGCGCTATCGTTACAGACGAAAGTCTTCGCACCTCTGCAGCTCATATATATGCCATAGGAGATGTAAACGGTAAATCCATGCTGGCACATACCGCTTCTATGGAAGGAATAACCGCTGTCGAAACCATATGCGGCAAAAAAGCGGCCATTGATTACGACAAGATCCCCAGCGCAATATATATCGAACCTGAGATAGCCTCAGTCGGACTTACCGAAGACCAGGCCAGAAAAAAATACGGTAAAGTCACAATTGGAAAATTCCCGCTGATGGCTAACGGAAAAGCTAAAGCGGCAGGTGATGAAAGAGGGATCGTAAAAGTTATTGCGGATCCGAAATACGGAGAGATCCTCGGTGTCCATCTCTACTGCATGCATGCTACCGATATGATAGCAGAGCCGACTGCTGCCATGAAACTCGAATCCACGATTTCTGAATTCACACATATAGTGCATCCGCATCCGACTGTCTCCGAGGCAATTCTCGAAGCGATGCATGCGGCAGCAGACGGAAGAGCAATAAATTTTTAAGGAGAATCCCAATGAGCAAAAAACACGATTACGCAGCTGAAAGCATGAAAATGCACTATGAAAAAAAAGGCAAAATAGAAGTGATCAGCAGAGTGCCCGTCAGCAATGAAAACGACCTTTCCACAGCTTATACACCGGGCGTGGCCCAGCCCTGCCTGGAGATACAAAAAGATGTAGATAAAAGCTACGAACTGACCCGGAGATGGAACCTGTGCCTTGTGGCGACTGACGGAAGTGCAGTGCTTGGTCTGGGTGACATCGGTCCTGAAGCCGGGATGCCTGTCATGGAAGGCAAATGCGTGCTTTTCAAAGAGTTCGGCGATGTTGACGCCTTCCCTCTTTGCATAAAAAGCAACGATGTCGATACTATTGTCAACACCATCTACATGATTTCCGGCAGTTTCGGAGGAGTAAATCTTGAAGATATATCAGCCCCGCGATGTTTTGAAATAGAAAAACGATTAAAAGAAAAATGCGATATTCCTATCTTCCATGATGACCAGCACGGAACGGCCGTCATTACTTTAGCGGGTATGATCAACGCCCTTAAGGTAGTCGGCAAAAAAATGGAAGACTGCACCATGGCAGTCAGCGGTGCAGGAGCTGCCGCGATATCGATAACAAAACTTCTGATGGATTACGGCCTCAAAGATGCCATCCTGTGTGACAGCAAAGGTGCCATATACGACGGCCGTGAGGGTGGCATGAATCCTTATAAAGAAGAAATAGCAAAATTGACAAACCGGAATCATGTCAAGGGCAGTCTTGCAGACGCAATGAAAGGCGCGGACATGTTTCTCGGCGTAAGTGCTCCCGGGCTAGTCACAAAGGAAATGGTCGCCGGCATGAACAACGATGCTGTAGTATTTGCATGTGCCAACCCAACTCCTGAGATCTTTCCTGATGAAGCGAAGGCAGGCGGCGCAAAAGTCATTTCCACAGGACGGTCTGATTTTCCGAATCAGATCAATAATGTTCTCGCATTCCCCGGGATATTCAGAGGAGCTTTTGATGTAAGAGCGAAAGAAATCAATGAAGAAATGAAGATCGCCGCAGCCGAAGCTCTCGCTTCAGTGATACCTGACCATGAGTTGAAAGCTGACTACATAATCCCCAAAGCCTTCGATCCCAAAGTCAAACCGGCGATAGCCGCAGCAGTAGCCATGGCTGCCAAAGCAACAGGCGTCGCACGACTTTAAAAAAGCAGCATGCATTATATTATATAAACAAATTTATACACAGCACATAATAGTATATAATGATTTAATTGACCGATATATTGATTAACACAAGGAGGAATATTATGAAAGTAGATCTGGGAAGTAATTCTTTTCTGTTTCCAATGCCGGTATTGATGATCGCCACTTATGGCGATGACGGTGAAGTAGATGTCATGAACATGGCATGGGGCGGGATATGCGCGGAACACCTGGTTGCTCTAAACATATCAGAAAGTCATAAAACTTCAAAGAATATCAAAACAAGAAATGCATTCACTGTCAGTGTCGCAGATGCAGCACATGTCATCGAAGCAGATTATCTTGGCATAGCATCCGGCAATAAAGTCCCTGATAAATTTAAAAGATCCGGGCTGCATGCAGTCAAAAGCAAAAATGTCGACGCCCCTGTTGTTTCAGAATTTCCGTTGACACTTGAATGCGAAGTCGCTGAACTGCAGTATTTTGAAGATGAGTTCCGAGTGATCGGAAGGATAGTAAATGTCGTGGCAGACGATTCTGTTTTAGATGATAACGGCAATGTAGAGCCAGAGAAACTTGATGCCATAGTCTTTGATACATTCAAAAACGGCTACTACAGAATTGGAGAAAAAATAGCTGATGCATTTGAAGCAGGCAAAAGCCTGATGGATAAATAAAGAGCGAGTTCTCGCATGAATACTAAAATTTTTCACGCTAACAACTGCGCACTTTATTTCTCAGGCAAATACACAAATGTACTGATAGACGGGCTTTACTGCGGCGGCGACCGCATCAAAAAAGCAGGTATGTCGCCCATGCCCGCCGATTATATCAATATGGCTGAAACCGGCTCAGGCATATTCAAAGATCTCGATCTTCTTCTGTTCACACATAATCACCCTGACCATTACGACCTTCGCAAAATATGTGATCACCTTGACCGCAACCGCGAACTTAAGTATTTTGCCCCTGAAGATCCTTTGAACAATATCTGTATATCTGATGAAAACGGCATAGATTTTCTTGAAGTCAAAGATTTGAAAATAGATATAATAAAATCAAGCCATATTCACATACGCAATGCTGCAGGCAAAACACCTCACAACTGCTATATGCTGAATTTTGACAATGAATGTTTCTTTATTGCAGCCGATGCCGTTTTAAATAAAGATATGTACCTGCAAATGCAGAAAGCGTTTATTAAAAAAAAGATCAAATGTGCTTTTGTCAATATAATTCAGATTATGTCTGCAGACGGTCAGGAATTTAATAAAATGCTTGCACCGGAACACGTGGTTTTATATCACGTACCTGAAACAGAAGATGATACGTTGAACTATCTTGCTATGATCAAGTATTTTGAAAAACACTGTCCAGAAGATATGCCTCCACCTGAAACGGCAGAACACATGTCCTGGTTAAAAATAGCCTGAGCAGAGGATGGGAAAACATGTTATATATAGAATCTGAAAGTCTTGATCCTTACTTTAATCTGGCACTCGAAGAATACGCGTTCGAAACGTTGAGCTTAATCGATGATTGCTTCATGCTGTGGCAGAATGATAAAACTATCGTTATCGGAAAGAATCAGAATACTGCTGAAGAGATCAATTCGGAATACGTGACTGCCAATGACATCAAAGTGGCCCGCCGCATGTCAGGCGGCGGTGCTGTTTTTCATGATATCGGTAATTTAAATTATACTTTTATCGTCAAACGTAAAAAAAAATTCGATTTCAATTTTAAAGTATTTGCAGAATATGTGATCGACGCTCTTAAGACTCTAGGTATCAAAGCGGAATTCACCGGCAGAAACGATATCGTCATTGACGGCAAAAAAATCTGCGGTGTTGCTCAGTACGGCAATAAGGATCATATCCTGCATCACGGTTGTATCATGATTTCCAGCGACCTCGAGAAAGTAGCCCTGGCATTGAAACCCAAAGACGCGAAATTCCAGTCGAAAAGCACTAAATCCGTGCGAAGTCGTGTCACAACGATCAGTGCGGCAGCCGGCAGAAATATCACTGTACAGCAGTTCAGAGATCTGTTGAAAAGTCAAATTCTTAACAGTAAAGGCACTACATCGTATCATCTCGCAAAAAATGAGTTGAACGCCGTACAGAGACTGCAGTATGAAAAATACGAGACCTGGAACTGGAATTACGGAGCATCCCCCAAATACAACTTTGAGGTGGAGCATAAATTCGATTTCGGTCTCGTCTCGATACGCGCGCAAATTTTAAACGGGAGGATCTTGTCGCTGTCTGTCTTCGGTGATTTCTTCGGCAATAAAGATATCGCTGAATTGACAGACATGCTGAAGGGTGTCCCCCTGGATGATGATCTTGAAAATTATCTGATCAATAATATCAATTTTGATGATTACATCAAAGGAATGACTCCTTCTGAATTTTGCAGCATGCTGCTATGAACCCGTATATACGGCTTTTGATCATTACCTGCCACAACTGTATAATTCAAAAATAGTGTCGTCAAAATCTTTATAATATGCCCACCATGCTGTTCCATCATTTAAAGGTCTGTATATTGCTTCGATTTCTCTCTGCTGTCCTATTTCAGCTGCAGCGCCCGGCAAATCATCGATCTCAAAAGCCGCATGACATTTTCCGATCGTGTTTACAGGTGTCTGTGCATGGCTTTTTATGGTTATCGGCTTCTCAAACAGCATAAGCTCCATGGTTTGTCCGGCCTGTGTCTCAAGCAGAGCCGTCGAGCATGCAAGATCAGGATATTCCGGATAGCCCATGCCGATAGCCTCTTGTTCATCGGCTGTGACGATCGGATCCTGCACCAGCTTCAAGCCCAGGCATTTTGAATAGAATTCTATGCCTTTATTTATATCAGTTACAGTATATCCTATATGATAGAAGCGTATAGAATCCTCATTTCCCCGTTTGCCCGGTTCTTCAATAAATTCAAGGATAACGTCATCCCGATCCCTGAAATATACCCAGCTGCCGCCCTCATAAGGCAGCTTTTTATATATTGTCGCATAACCTGCATCCTCTACCCTTGCGATCCACTTATCGATATCATTCACTGCAAAAGCAATATGGAATTCACCGATGCCGCACAGACCTTTATTATCCTTTTCTTCTGCTTTCGGGTTGATGTACTCAACGAGTTCTATCTTTTCTCCGGAAGGCATATTTAAAAAACAGCTCTTATATTCAAAATCAAGTATCGAAGGAAGGCCCTGTCCCTGACAGTCTTCCTTATCACCGATGCTTTTGATGCAGTCCTCTGCCGCGAATCCCAAAACATCCCTGTATAATTCAAGTGATTTGCTGATATTGCTAACACAAACACCTATATGGTGAAGCTTATTAATGTTTATACTGCACATAATGATTTTTCCTTTCCGTTTTCTATGCTTTCTTATGGTCTGAACCAAATGAATCCGCCACTATTACGGCCGCATAAACATCTTCCGCAGTAACCGGAAACGGCATATTCTGCAGTGTGTCTTCGCAGGCTGCTTTTGCAACCTTCCACAAAGCCTCTGTGTTTGTCTTATCAACACCTATGTCTGCCAGACAAACAGGCAGTCCGACCGCTTCATTGAAATCCAATATCTCATTTATGACTTTTGCCGACTCGTTCTCAAGAACCAGCTGTACCAGTATGCCGAAAGAAACGAGTTCTCCGTGCAAATAGGCATGGCATTCAGGCAGTATAGTCAAGGCATCATACATGCCGTGAGCACCGGCATCGCCTGTATCCTCACCGCCTAAACCAGATAAATATATATTTGCTTCAATGACATTATCCAAAGCTTTTGTGACGACATTATTTTCTACAGCTCTGTAGGCTGCGATCCCGTTTTCCATGATTATCTGATAGCAGAATCTTGCCAGCATTGGTGCAGTATTTGTCGGAAGACCTCCTGCTGTATTCTTTGTCCCCGAAGCAACACAGGCACGTGATTCAAATAATGTTGAGAGGCCGTCCCCCATTCCTGCAGCGAGCATCCTCGCAGGCGCTTTCGCAATCACCATACTGTCTACCAACACAATATCAGGATTCTTTTTATGCGTCATGAATGAATCAAATTCACCGTTTTCTTTATACACGACCGATATCCTTGAACACGGTGCGTCCTGAGAAGCGATAGTAGGCACTATCACTAAAGGTGAATCGCAATATGCGGATGTGCCTTTAGCTATATCAAGTGTTTTCCCTCCGCCGACGCCGATAACAACATCAGAATCATAGTCAGTAAAAGCATTCTTTGCTTTTTCCATCTCCGCATATGTGCATTCATCGGATACTATAACATAATTTATGTATACATTATGTTCTGTATTCAAATCGATCAAATCCTTATAATTGTCGTAAATATACTGATCTACTAAAACGAGCAGATTTGTTCCAAATTTTCCGGCATACTTGCCGATATTTTTGATTTCTCCTTTACCCTGAATATACTCGCCCGGGGAAGTGAAAATGTAAGCCATGGTATTCTCCTTTTAAACTCTTTACCTGCAGTATAAGGCAAGATCTTTTACTCTGTATTTCAAAGCAGGCATTCTGCTTGTAGTAACAAAACCTGCAGGAGCATTGATCACATCGGGGATGCGATTTACGACAGTAGCGCAGGTGTTTTCAACAGTAGCCGGTTTCGTTACCGTGACATTGCTGTCTGGTATGCCGTAACTGATACTCTGGTTTACATCTTCCTCCCCTCTTCCGTAAACTATTCCCCGGCACTCTGCTTCTATTATGATTCCTTCTTCTGTTTCAGTCGTAACCACAGCAGACATCCCTATGGCTTTTCCGGCGGGAATTATCTGCTGCATCGTGCGTGATTCTATATCCCTGCCTGAATACTGCGGAATGCATTTTTGTGTCTGTCTTTTTACGGTCAGTCCAAGATAATCACATAGCCAGCCATTTGTATTCCATACATACGAAGGAAGAAACTCTCCATTTTCTATCAATTCGTTCCTCTCTTCATCTGAAATGTTATCCGCGCTCGCTATTTCCTTTTCAAATTCCTCCGGAGAAAGACCTACTCCATGACCTCTGGCAAGTGCAACTCCATAATCATCCACATTGTACAGTGCCTGTGCGTATATTTTATCAGTTTTATGAGTATTGCCGCCGTAAAGAGCAAATATGCCTCCGTACTGTGTTTCGTTGGCTCCGGTCCCGGTTATTGTACAGTTGCCCGCTTTTGCAGCCCTGTCTATTCTTTCTGTTATGGAAGGAGATGAGTTCCATGGAAAAATTGCCTCTTCACAAGTTGTAACAGCGTTTACTCCGCTGTTTGCACATGCCATCATCACCTCTTCGACATCTTTCATAAGACTGCGTGTAGTGATGATGCAGATATCAGGCTTTGTTTCCGCAAATACCCGTTCAATATTTTCTGAACCGGAAATAACCACATCTCCGAAATCTCTTTCGAAATGCTCTGTTGCGCTTTTTCCGGCTGCTTTTGGATTATGATCAAAAGCAGCAACAAGTTCCCCGCCCAGATCATTTGCATAGCATGCGGTATGTTTGCCCATCCTGCCGCATCCATATTGTGCAAATCGTAATTTCTTTTGCATTTATCATAACCTCCTGTTTTATCATTTTATATAACACGTCAAATAATTAAAATACTGGCCTTATACTTCCCACAGTGATCGATCTTTCTCTAATGCATCGATTATATTGGGATATCCCGCTGCTGCTCTTCCGCCATCTACCAGCAATGCAGATGCATTTACATAACTTGACTCTTCACTGGCAAGAAACAATGCTACATTTGCAATTTCATGCGGCTTTCCGCTACGTTTCATTGGTATTTTATCCATGTATGCTTTACGAATTTCAGGAACAGCTAACCAGCCTTGCGTCATCTTCGTATCGATTAGTCCCGGTAAGATCGCGTTGCATCTGATATTATATTTAGCATTTTCAAGAACTGCAGTTTGAGTTAATGATATCACCGCCTTCTTCGCGCAATTATATGCTGAATCAGCCCACGCCGGATCGACAGCATTTATAGAAGATATATTCACTATGTTTCCGCCATTGCTCTTTTTCATTGCCTTAATTTGATATTTCATGCCCAGATACGTGCCTTTCAAGCATAAATCGATAGTGTCTTCCCAGTCAGATATATCACCTTCGTCTATAAGGCCCATCTTTGATCCTCCGGCAGCATTTATTGCTATATCTATTGATCCATATTTATCACATGCAACTCTCACGAGTGCTTCCTGTTCTTCTTTCTTTACAGCATTTGTAACAACACCTGTATAGTTACTGCCAAATTTCTCTTTCATGTCAGCCAATGCTTTTTTATCCATATCACCAACAACTACTTTTGCGCCTTCATCTAACAACGCTGATACTATTTCTCCTCCTATGCCGCCGGCACCGCCTACGATAACTGCAACTTTATCTGTAAAACGCTTTTTCATACTGTCTTCCCTTCTTATTCTCAAATATAAGCCTTATTATATCGTCAATAATACCTTTTAAAACAGAATGCGGCAAAGTCTTGCCGCATTCTGAATCTAAAATAATATGAATTACTAATGTGCACAGATTTTTGATTATTAATACGGTATTATATTACCTATCATATCAATTATCTTCTAGATTAGCCTTGAATAATTTCTTCTATAGCCTTGTCTATCTTAGCATTATGCGATGCTTTTTCGACCTGTGTCATTGAAGTACTGTTTTGTTCTTTCAGATGTTCTTTCCATGTAGTTGTATTGGATTTTCCAAGGCCCCATGGCGAGAATACCATGTAGAATGCAACTGTCACACCGATGATTGCAAAAGCCATTGCTTTACGATGTTTCCACGGTGTCATATCGATCTGATATGCATGTGCATCTTTGATCACTCTGCTGGGATCCACCGGTCTTACCTTCGATATCAATGTAACGATCAGGCAATCCAGTGCAAAAAGTACTGCTGTCCAGTAGAAGAAATGTACCGCACCCAATGCAGGTATCACTGAAGGCAGAAAATAATTCAGCAGACAATATGCAACTATATGGAACACCATCATGATCTTGATAGCAAACGGCGATGCTTTCTTTGAGTAGATTCCATACAGCAATGTTACTGCGATCGGTGAGTTCAAGATTGCCAGAGATGACTGTATAAAAGTCGTGACTCCAGAAAGATTCATCAGGATCGGTGCAAATATTGCAGCCAGTACAGTAACCGCAAATCCGAATATTCTTCCTATTTTTACTATTTTCTTATTATCAGCGTCCTGATTTATATATGTTTTATACACGTCCATTGCGAACATTGTCTAAATGGAATTTACCAGTCCGTTGACCGTTGAAAGTATTGCCCCGAAAATGATTGCTCCGAAAATACCCATAAACCATGTAGGAAGTGTTGCTCCGCAAATCGTTCCGAATACCGTATCGCCGTTGCCCCAATCCATTCCGGGCATTGCCAGTGCTGCTACGATACCGGGGATCACGAGGAAAATAGGAGTAAAGAAGTCCACCAGGCCTGCCAGCATTACGCCCTTCTGAGCCTGTGCCAGAGACTTTCCGGCGAGCGCTCTCTGTATGATCGACTGGTTGGCACCTGCAAAATAAATGTTGTTGATAACCAGACCTGTAATGATTACCGGCCATGGCCACCATGGTGCATTTGAATTCCATTCGTTGATGGCATTCATCATTTCCGGTCTTGTGTTTACAAATTTATCAAGTCCGTCCAGGAAGGTGCCGTCTCCGCCAAGCTGATTGGAAAGGAATATGATTGCTGTAATCGGGATCACGATGCCGACTGCCATCATTGCCCAGCCGAATACTGAATCAGACATAGCTACTGCTCTCAATCCGCCGAACATTACATAACAGAGACTGAGGATAGCCAGCAGAGCAATTACGATTATGATAGCTGTATTGAAGGAAACGCCCAGTCTTTTATCAAGATGAAGCAGGTTTACGAAAATCTGCGAACCTGCATAAAATGCTGTCGGCAGGAAAACAATTATATAACTGAGTATCATTATTATTGCGATTATAGCTCTTGTAGCTTTATCGAACCTGCTTTCAAAGAACTGCGGCAGTGTGATAACCCCGGCCTTGATCAGTGCCGGCAGGATGAACAGTGCCGTGATGACCAGACCTGTCCAGAATGTGCCCTGCGAAACCCAGACACCCATGCCTACGAATACCGACTGGCCATTGTTGCCGACCAGCTGTTCGGCAGAAAGATCTGTCATTACCAATGACATACATATTACGATACCTCCAATGGAGTTCCCGCCTAAAAAGTACCCTGATGGATCAGACATATCATGTCCCCTTGTCTTCCACCAGGAATACACGCCTACAAGTGCCATACAGATCGCAAATGAGATCAGTACCCAGGCTAATGAACTAAACATAATTCCCTCCTGTTCTGTTATAGCTCTACAACTTACTATACTAGTCCGTTTTTCTCAGATAATGGTGCTTGAAATAACTAATGTATAATGAAATATAAACTATTGGCGCCCGCTTATATTATATTAATATATTAATATGTTAATTAATGCAAGTAGTTTTTTTGTATCGTTTTTCACACAATTCAGGATTTATACGTATTTTCTCATAATATCAATGCGTATTGAATATACTAATGTCTTTATTTTTTTATACTTAAAGTATCCTTTGGTACAAAACGGGCATATTATATCCACGATCTGAAGAGCCTGCATAAAAAGCAAACTCAAAAATTTCTCTGCCATACTGCGATTGTATTTTCCTTATCATGAATGACCTTTTGATTTAATAACAGCCTTTCTTTTCAACCTGTTAACTATATCGTTTCGTGACTTATAATAATTCAATAACTATGTTATAATAAACTGATTACAGATATGATGTTTGTATGCGCTTATCAATGGAGGCAATCATGACAATAAACTTGAGTTATTCTGATATTGAATCAATCAATAAAACGGTTTTAAATCTCTATAACGATGAAGTTCCTTTAAACGGCAGGATATTGAACTTTCTTCATAACCTCATGGGACTGGTTTATTTTGACCGAGCTACTATATTATTCTATTGCAAAAATAACGATACCAATCAATATGATAAACTCTCATCGATTTCCGTCAACTGGGAAGACGTACAGGACATTGTAAAGACTTATAATGATTATTACTGCCACATAGATGATACCCTTCCCGTATTTGATCAGGATGCTCCCATTATTTTCAGATCCAGTTCCTTTTTCGATAAAAAAGTCAGAAGTAAAAATAAATACTGGAGTGAATACCTTGTTCCCAATAACTGTATTTGGTCTCTGGAAGGAAATCTGCATTTAAACAACAATAACATTAAAGGCGCTTTCAGTTTGTACCGCGGAGAAGAAAAAAGCGATTTCAGTGATCGTGACCTGAGCATTTGTGAATTGCTGCAGCCGCACCTTTCTAATGTTCTTAAAAATTATGGTGAAAATACCGACTCCACCAGTTTGATGTTCATGCTTGATAATTACAACTGCGTAGGAGTTGCTATCATGGACGAGCAGTGTCAGGTAATACGCTCTAATTCAACATATAAGACTTTTTTAGAAAATAATGACACAAGCACCATTATCACCGGTAAAGCCGTATCGATGTGCATGGAACTGGCATCTAAAAACAATCCTGAAGGCAGAACATCCGTAGAATATAAATTAGATGAATATCCGATTTTCATGGAAGTGTCAAAAACAGGTGCTGATACCGGCGACAAAAATGCGCAATATACATGCATGGTATATGATCTGTCACATTTCATATCAAAAACTTTGGACCATGCAAAAGAAAAATACACACTGACAGGCAGAGAATTTGACATACTTCAGGCAGTGCTGAAAGGCAAAAGCAACGATGAAATAGCTTCCGAATTGTACCTCTCACTCCCTACTGTCAAAAAATATCTTGCTTCGATATACAGCAAAATGGATATCAAAAATCAGAAACAGATATTTGATAAGCTTAAGTTTCAGTAAAATATCAGCTTGACATCTGCATCATCAATTCGACTCTGATGTCTTTTTTTTGCTGCTGAAAAACAGGAAAATCATCATTATCAGCAGGATAACCGGAAAAAACAATACATAGGCTATGGAATCATGCAATCCGAATTTCTGTCCGAGCACACCCATAAGCCAGATCGAAGCTATGCATCCAACATCCCCGCTGATTGCCAGCATACCGAACATGGCAGTGCCGCCGGCAGGTATCTTGGCCGCACAGCAGCTTATCATGCCAGGCCACATAATACTTACGGATAATCCGCACAGCCCGCAGCATATCATAACAATGAAAGGGACACTGCTGAATGCTATGAAAAGGTAAAACAGCAGACATGTCACACTGCATATAAGAAGCAGATCCGTTATGGGATATTTATGGAATTTCAATGAATGCAACATCCTGCCCACACCCATTAGCCCCGCAAACAAACAAGGTCCCAGCAGATCGCCCGTCATTTTGGGTATGTGTACACTGATTTCCAGCATAGATGAAGACCATTGCACTATTATCTGCTCTGCAGCTCCTGCCGCAGCCATTGCTATCAAAAATGCCGCAAACCTTTTATTGCTTATAAGATACATTACCGGAAGCTTCTCATGCCCTTTCACCTGATCTATCACAGGCACTTTCAAAAAAAGATATATATTCACAGCTGGCACAGCAGCAAATCCGATCGGCAGCATCCACCACAGTCCGCCTGCAGTGATTTTTATTATCATTGTTGCGATCAGCATCGTGGCGACTTCTCCCCAGCAATAACAGGAATGCAGGAAGCTCATTCTGGATGAGTTTCTGTCCGAAGGCAGAGCATCGATCAGCGGACTCAGTATCATTTCAGTACCGCCGCATCCTATCGAATAGACAACGACTGAGATATACAACCCGGCCTTGCCCATTCCCAGTATCCCGGGACCGATTCCCATCAAAAGAAAGCCTGCCGTCATCAGTATATGTGCCGCGACAGTAATACGGCGATACCCGACTTTATCAGCGATAAAAACTGCAAAGAATTCAACGATCAATACTATAACAAAAGAGTTCGCAATAAGATTCCCTATCTCTGCGAGCGATATCCCGACTTCGTGCATAAATGTCGTATACAGGATAGGCGGCATACTTATACATATGGCCTGAGAAATATAGCCCAGATAGCAGGCTTTTTCAGTATCTTTATAATCAAACTTTTTCATTAGAAATTTATCTGCCGGCTCGATCGCCTTGCTGACTCCCTCGGTTTTTTCGATGTTCAGCCGTATCTTTAATAGAACTGAAATATTGCTTATTTATATTTAAACAGATATATGATAATCTATTTGCGCATATTTAACATGCCACTAAAGTATAATCTGCTTATACAAAAGTATATTTCATTTTATCAATAATAGATATAGAATAATATCATAAAAGATATTTGGCTCAGCAGGGAGAAGAATAATGGCACTTATCCTTGGTATCGATACAGGCGGTACATTCACCGATGCTGTTGTATTCAGCAGCGATACGGAAAAAATAATAAGAAAGTCAAAAGCTTTCACAACTAAAGCAGATCTTTCGGAAGGTATTGCGAACGCTATAGATTATCTTGACTTTGATGAATGGGACAAGGTTTCAAAGGTACATCTTTCCACTACGCTGGCTACCAACAGTATTCTGGAAAAAAAAATCGCCAACGTCGGACTAATACTGTGCGGAAATGATATCAGAGGCAATGCTGATATCATGTGTTCAAAAAAAATTCTTTTAAGAGATGTCTCTGCTGAATCCATGATGGATCTTACTATATTGGATTCAATCAGAAATGAATTCTCATCCAGCATCGATGCCGTAGTCATCTCTTCGGCTAACGGCGGAAATACTGAAGAAATGCATATAGCGGAAATGCTGCGCCGCATACTGGGAGTACCTGTTTATTGTGCCACAACATTCAGCGAGTCCCACAATTACTATGTACGAACTGTTACCGGCGTACTTAATACCGGTCTTATTCCAATTATATCTGACTGGATCTCATGCATCAAAAAAGTTCTCGATCGCAAAGGAATAGCTGCAGAAATGTTCATTATGCGCGGTGACGGAAAAATGACCAACGCTGCATGGGCACAGTCATACCCTATAACAACTATCATGTCCGGACCTGCAGCCAGTGCTTCCGGCGCCCTTTTCCTCACTGATCTTGAAGATTTTTTATTACTTGATATGGGTGGAACAAGTGCCGATGTGACAAAGATTGAAAATCGCATGCTCAGACGCAAAAAATCCGTGACCCTGATAAATGATCTGCCTGTTTCTACCTCCTCTCTGGATATTCAGTCTTTTCCTATTGGAGGCGACAGCCGCATACATTATGATCAGGTGGGCAATCTTACTGCGGGGCCTGAAAAGGTCGTTCCCCTGTGCCTTGCCTCATCTAAATGGGCCAATCTTAACAAAGAACTCAGTCAATACAGGAAACCTGAAAACTACGAACTTTTCAGCGCCTGTGAAACAGACTGCTATTTTGCGGGCAGACATAATATCACAGCTTCTCTTAATGATTTTGAACGCAAAATCATCAAATGCCTCAGTGCTGAGGCGCACAGCCTGTTTTTTCTATCTGAACAGTTTGATGTGGATCCTGACGCTCTGCATCTTGATTCTCTGGTGAAGAACGGATATGCACAATGCATTTCATTTACCCCTACAGATCTTCTCCATGTGACTGGTAAATATGTGATGTGGGACCGTGAAATTTCTTCTACCGCTGCCGACATCATGGCTGCAATGGGTAAATGCGAAACTGGTGATTTTCTTCAAAAATGCGAAGAAGTCGTTAATGATCATCTGATTTTTTCAAGCATGCAAAGCATCGCGAATTTCGAAAAAAACAAATTTGACTTCCGTGAGAGCAATGCCACTAGATATTTAATAAACAGTTTTTTACATCATGGCAATCCATATATGAATGTCGACTTCCGCATAACCAAGCCCATAGTTGCAATCGGTGCGCCTGCAGGCAGCTGGATGCCTGCAGTAGCAGAAAAATTGCAGACTAAGCTGGTCATACCTCCTGATTATGAAGTCGCCAGTGCAGTCGGTGTTGCCGTAGCAGATTATGCATCTGAAAGGCGGGGCATCTGATGAAATACGTCCTTGGCATCGATACAGGCGGAACAAATACTGACTGTGCTATTTTGAACAGCACGACTAAAGAAATATTATATACAAGCAAGGCTCCTACCACCCATGAAAATCTTGAAGACGGCATATCAAGATCCATCGATGAATTGAATTTCTGTGATTTCCATAAAATCGAGCAGGTCTCTCTTTCTACGACACTGGCCACTAATTCTATAGTTGAGGGTACCGGATGCGAAACAGGAATACTTCTAACAGGAGCAATGCCAGACAGACCGCTTCCCTCAACCCATTGTTTTCTGTTATCAGGAAAACTGGATATTAAAGGCAGGGAGAAGATATCCCTGTCCGAAAAAGAGATCACCAAAGTTGCTAGAAGCATGAAGGGCCTGGTAGATGCCGTGGCGATTTCCGGATATGCCAGCGTGCGCAATCCCGAGCATGAATTAAGAATCAAAAAAATCGTAGAAGACGAAACCGGTCTGCCGACATTCTGCGCGCATGAACTTTCGGGCTCTCTGGGATTTTGGGAACGTACTGTGACTACCGCCTTAAATGCCAGTCTTATCAAGATCATCCGTGATTTTATCGCGGCAACTAAAAAAGTACTTAAGGAAAAAGGCATAACCGCACCCATAATGATAGTACGAAGCGACGGCAGCCTGATGAGCGAGACTGTTGTCCTCGACCGCCCCGTTGAAACGATACTTTCCGGCCCTGCCGCAAGCATACTTGGAGCAAAACACCTGATCAAATCGGATTCTGCGTACATATTCGACATGGGCGGAACTACCTCAGATATCGCAGATCTTGATGACGGAAAAGTCAATCTGAGCAAGACCGGAGCCAAGGTCGGCGGCTGGCTGACAAGATGCAGGGCGGCAGAAGTCTCTACACACGGGATCGGCGGCGACAGTCTCATAATTTTCCCTCCCAACGGAATTGTCGTCGGCCCAGAAAGAGTTATCCCGCTGTGCACAGGAGCTTCTCTATTCCCTCATCTGACAGATGAGATCTCACTATGCCGTGATCTGCCGATGACCAGCACTAAATTCCAGGCTTTTGACTGTTTCTTACCTCTCAATAAAAACACGGCAAATCATACCTTACAGCCGCTAAGCAATGCCGAAAAACCTGTTTTTGAGGCATTGGACGGTGCTCCTCACACTCTTGAATATATATGCAGAAAAACCGGTTTTGAACCTGGAATGCTGCCTCTGGAATCACTTTTACATAAAAAATGCATCCAGCAGATATCTTTCACACCGACAGATCTTGTGCATGTGACCGGCGAATACAGGAGATGGGACAGCGCAGCATCTGAACTTGCCATGGAATGTATTTCGGAAATACTGAATCTCCCTTATGAAGATGCAATTGAAAAAGTAAGCACATCGATAATAAAAAAACTTGTGTTTTCATGCCTTCAGAGCGCCGCAGACTTTGAAAAAAAGAATTGCATATTCGCGTCAGATCCGGCGGCCTTGTATTTAATGGAAAAATCATTTTCAGATAATAAGAATGATTTTCTTCATGCTTCATTCAAACTGACGAAGCCCATAGCTGCAGTAGGCGCTCCTGTTTCCGTATGGATGCCGCATGTCGCTGATAAACTGGGGACAGAATTGATCATACCTGAGCATTCAGAAGTAGCCAATGCTATAGGTGCCGCAGTAGCCCCCATACGTGAGACCGCTGAAGCACTGATAAGGCCTGCTCTTAAAGCTGCTTCATATGCGGCATTTTTGCCTGACTGTCGTAAAGAATTCAGTTCTTTGGAAGAAGCCATAAAGTATTCGTCATCATATCTGAAAAAATACATCAGGGGGAAGATGTCGCTGCAAGGTGTGCCTGATTGTCACATCGATGTGGAAAGGCGCGATGCATATACCGAAATATTTACTTCAGGTGCCCGCACTTACATAGAAACACATATAACTGCGGAAGCTGTTTCCAGTCCGGTAATAGTCTGATTTGCAATTTATTTGAGCGTGTGAAATTCTTTCTGTAAATAGGTCTTCTATGATCATTGAGAAATAATTTAGATAGTTGCTCTTCGGCAGCCGGCTTTCAACAACATAATAACATCAAAATGATGCATGTCAATGCAGCTCAAAAAGAGCTGCAAAGGCATGCATTTTTTCAGCTGCTTAATCCGGCATCCTGTCCGGATACATGATGCAGAATTCGCCGTAGATCCTGCCCCAGTTTTTGATCGGCATCGTCCATTTTTTGGAGCAGAGATTCGTGGCCAGATAAAGCGCCTTCAGCAGTGCCGCAGAAGATGGAAAAACACTTCTCTGACGGTTTAGCTTCTTGTAGCTGCTGTTCAGGCTTTCGATGGCATTCGTGGTGTAAATGACCTTTCTGACCTCTGCCGAAAACTTAAAGATCGGTACTATGGAGTCCCAGTTCGCCGACCAGCTCTTCATGGAATTCGGATACTGGTCTTCC
>Ga0268263_1000315_pt1 | contig 94212 bp, 73 predicted proteins | sample Biomet5_FD_190358 | JGI IMG/M metagenome (GOLD analysis project Ga0268263, IMG submission 190358) | Microbial communities from bioreactor (seeded with sewage sludge) at LBNL, California, USA - Biofuel metagenome 5 (SPAdes) (version 4) | ecosystem: Engineered > Bioreactor > Anaerobic >... | reverse complement strand
GGGACCTCATTTGTCAAGCTTGTTGCGGATACGGAGCAGACGCTGCCGGCGATCACGTACTGGCTGATGGGAAATCTCTCTTCCATCAAGCCGATTGATGTGCAGTTCATTATCATACCGATGATAATAGGAGCGGTGCCTCTGTTCCTGCTGCGGTGGCGGATCAATCTTATGACTGTGAGTGATGAAGAGGCGCGGTCGATGGGGATCAATACTTCGGCCATGAGGGCGGCCGTTATCGTATGCGCCACGTTGCTGACGGCGGCCAGCGTGTCGGTAAGCGGAATGATAGGATGGGTCGGTCTGGTGATCCCGCATTTCTGCAGAATGATATTCGGATATGATTACAGACATCTGATACCGGCTTCGGCGATGTTCGGAGCGGCCTTCCTGATCGTCGTCGATAATGCAGCCAGACTGATGACGACAGGAGAACTGCCCATCGGCATACTTACGGCCTTCATAGGAGCGCCGCTGTTTATGTATCTGATCGTTACGGGAGGTGTGATGCGCCGTGGCAATTGAAGTAAAAGATCTTTCATTCGCTTATGCTGAAAGAAAGGTGCTGGACAATATAAATCTGAAAGCGCAGCCGGGAGAACTCATAGCTGTTCTCGGTCCCAACGGTGCCGGCAAGAGCACGCTGTTCCGCTGTATCCTGAAATTCCTGAAGAATTATCAGGGCCGGATTATAATGGACGGCAGGGATACTGCCGATATGAGTTCTGTGGAAATAGCAAAGAGCATCGCCTATATCCCGCAGTCCGCTTCTCCTATATTCAATTACACCGTTCACGATACTGTATTGATGGGCACGACCTCGGGACTGGGACTGCTGCAGATGCCCGGCGAGGTCCAGGACGATGCGGTGAAAAAGGCGCTGGAGATGCTGGGCATAGAACATCTCGCAGAGCGGGGCATCAACAGGATATCCGGAGGGGAACGGCAGCTGGTGCTAATTGCCAGGGCGATGGTGCAGGAGGCAGATATCATTATCATGGACGAGCCCACCGCGAATCTTGATTACGGCAATCAGATGAGGGTCATGGAAATGATAAGGAACCTGGCAGACAGCGGATATACCGTGATGATGTCGACGCATAATCCGGATCAGGCGCTGCTGTTTGCGGATACGGCTTTTGTAATGAAGAACGGCAGAGTTCTGGCTTCGGGACCTGTCGAAGATGTCATGACCGATGAGATCATGCGGCAGCTGTATCATGTGAATGTCAAGATACTGGAATACCAGTATGAAAACAAAAGAATACGTACCTGCGTGCCGCTGGGCAGCGACAAAAAGACAGAAAAAAAATAAAAAAATCAACAATTCTGTTTGCAGGGAAACAATAATGATCACTGAACATAGTATATAATCAGGATATCTCCAATGGATCGTTCTTATATATACTTTGTTTTTTATTGCAAAATATTATTCAGAAAATCCAGATCAGGAAATTCGGCAATGGCATGCCGTGTGCGTTTTTGCTTAACGGCAGCACTGTGTCTTATTGTCAGCGGAAAATAATTTTTTAAAGCGCAGCATAACTGCATGTATGAAAGCAGGGAGGTGATGGAAGGATCACGGAATTTGCCGGGCCGCAGGCCCGGACACGTTAGTTTTTGTAATGGGAGGACGCAAATGTTTAACAGGTTCAAGAAAGTGAATAAATTCTGGGCTGTCCTGCTTTCACTCGCAGTGATGGTGGGCATGATCCCGGGCATGAGCGCATCTGCATTTGCAGCAGATAAGAGCAGCGATACTGTATTCACGGTCTATACACAAACCAGGACGGGCGATCCTGTAGTGGCCAAAGAGTATACGAAAGACGATCTTTATTCTTTGGCATCCACAGGGACCAATGGATATCTTTATGCCAAAGGCGACAACGACTGGAGCGTATGGGGCGCTACGAAGTATGTCAGTATCGACAAACTGCTGACGGATGCCAAGGTCGATCTGACCGACGATTCAGTCATGCAGGCAAACGCAAAAGACAATTATAATTATACGATCGACAATAACGTCATCAATAAAAGCGGCGATTATTATTTCTTCCCGAAAGCGGCCAAGGGCGGCACATCGACTGATGATGCCGTTACAGTGCCCGCATGCATCGGGCTGGAATGGGACGGCGGCGCATCGATAGATGCCGACGGCACGGCGGGAGCCAAGGCTTCGGCCCTGTGCGGCAGCGCCTATTATTCCGGAAACCTGAGGCTGTTTACAGGAACGACCGCTGCGGATTATCAGGCCAAGAGCGGCACATCTGTAGTCGGCGCCAGAAGCGTCAGCAACATGACGGGCATCACGGTCGTTGACAAGGGAGATGCCGACAGCACTGTGCGATTTATGCAGAGCGGCACCAAGCAGTGGGATACCAAGTATTTCAAATCAGGTGAAAAACTCATATTGCCGACCAGCGATCCGACCAAAGACGGAGATACTTTTGCCTATTGGTACTACCTGGACAGCAGCAACAATGAGGTGAAGGTCGACGCAAATACGACTGTTTCCGGTGATATGACCGTTTATGCCAAATGGAAGTCGGAAGTGCCGACAGTATGGGACGGCAAGGCAGATACCAGCTGGTACAATACCACAGACACCAGCTATGACATAACCACGGCTGAACAGCTGGCAGGTCTGGCACAGATAGTCAACGGCACAGCCGACGGAATCGAAAAAGATAATTTCAAGGGCAAGACAGTAAACCTCAAAAATGATCTGACTATGAATGACAAGTGCTACAGTGCGGCATCGACAGAGGCAAAAAACTGGACCCCGATAGGACTGGTGGACAAGGGCGATATCGTCTCCAACGGCACACAGAACGGATACACATGGGAGCCGTTTGCCGGCACCTTCAACGGAGAGGGCCATGTAGTAAAGAATCTTTACTGCGCGGCTCCGAACCCGGATAATTATGATGAAGTAGCAGCCTGCTATCGCGGACTGTTCGGCAACATCACCGGAACTGTAAAATATCTGGGAGTTACCGGCTATATCAGTGCAGGACGCATGCCGGGCGGCATCGCCGCATACAACAACGGCGTTATCCTCGGATGCTATAATGCCTGTACTGTCAAAGGAAACGGATCCGGATCGAGGCCAGGCGGCGGAGTCGCGGGACTCAATGACGGGATCATCGCTTATTCATATAACTCAGGAGCGGTTGCCGGAGGCGCGGCCTGCGGCGGCATAGCCGGGAACACCAAATATACAGGCAGTCTCATATACAGCTGCTTCAATACAGGAAAAGTCACAGGAAGAGGAAATACCTGGACAGGCGGCATCACAGCTTCAGACTGTGAAAGCAGGAGCATGCCTCTGGGCACAGTCAGCAACTGCTACTGGCTGACAGGCATGACAGTAGATAATTATGCCACAGCGCTGGGCTACGCTGCACAGACTACGGCTTATGAATTCGGAACGGACGGCAATCTGGTCAATAAGCAGGTAAACAATGCGACAGCAGCATTGACGGAAAACGACCCGACTACGCTGCTGGGCGGCATCAATGCCGACGGCAGGGATATGTTCATTTCTGATAACGGAACCAACAGGCTGTTCTGGGAAAAGAGCGGTTTTGACTATGCTGCCTGGAACAAGGCCAGCGGCAGTGCCGATATATCTGCCGGTACCTGCCAGAACGGAACTGTCGAACTTTCTTCGAGCGGCACCATGGACATAGGAACAAAAGTGACTGCTGCGGCCAAGCCGGCAGCGGGATATAAAGCGACATCGTTCACTTACACATACATTGATTCCGACGGCAATACTGTCAAGACGAAGACTGAAAGCACAGGTGCTGTCAACGGCTCCGATCAGAAAGCAAATTTCCTGGCATACAGTAATGTCAAAGTAACGGCGACATTTGAGAAGCTGAAAACGGCGACTCTGAAGATCGATGATACTGATGATTACACCATCAACCTCACCGATGCAAACGGCAATGCTCTCAAGAACGGAGATACTGTGACAGAAGGGGATAAGATAAATCTCGCTTCTGTGACCTTCAAGGACGGAGCAGCGCCTGCAGATACAGATTACAGATATGACGATAAATTCTCCGCGACGGTGACCAACTGGACCAAGAGAGGCGACTACGGAGAATACTATATCGCCGGTGCGGAAGATACCATGGAATTCTCCATGAAGACTTACACGACGCACAAAACGTTCGATGACGGTACAGCGGCAATAGATACAACATGGTACGACAGGAGCGAAAACGCATCGTCATATACCATCTCTACGCCGCAGCAGCTGGCGGGCCTGGCATATCTGGTGAACAGAAAAGGCATAGACTTTGAAGGCAAGACTATTACTATGAGTGCTGACATAGATATGTCGAAATTTACTACGACGGGCACATACTGGTGGCAGGGCATAGGTGCAAGCTACAATGTATATGCGCCCATAAATGAAACAGTCACGGCTGACAATCTGGATGCGATGAAAGCCAAATACGGTATTGTGGCGAAAAAGACATACTATTACAACAGTACTACCGGATTAACTCAGTACGGACAGGTCACAGCGGATAATACAGACTTCGGCAAAGTCAAACAGTTTTATACGTATTCGGTATTCAAAGGGACCTTTGACGGCAGCGGACACAGTATATCAGGGCTGATGAACCAGGGCACCGCCCCGGTCAACGGTCTGTTCGGCAGCATAAACGGAGCCACGGTCAAGAATGTCACAGTAAACGGGACCTTCACTACGCCTCAGACATTCGGCGGCATCGCCGGACAGACGGCAGGTAAATCAGTGATCAAAAATTGTGTCAGCAAAACAGCCTGCTCGGGAAGCGCGTATGCTCAGAATATAGGCGGCATCGTAGGGTCTGTCTCATCAGGCGGAACTAAGATATCAAACTGCACATTCAGCGGCAGCATCGCATTTACAGGCAGCGGTTATTACATGGCTGGCATCGCAGGCAGCATCAGCGGCGGTGCTGCAGAGATAGCAGGCTGCACGAACAAGGGCAGCGTCTCCTGCGCCAGCGGCAGCAATGTGGCAGGCATTGCCGGCAGCATGTCAACGAATTATTCGGCACCGGTCGAAAATATCCTCAAGAACTGCACCAATGACGGGACAGTATCCGGAGCATCCAACACAGGCGGCATCGCGGCATCGATGGGCTCAGGACCGAATACGATCACAAACTGCGTCAACAACGGCAGTGTGACAGCGACGGGGGAAGCAGCAGGCGGAATAATCGGCAATGCTTCAGGATATCCGACTAACACGATATCCAGGAGCGTCAATCACGGCAAAGTGACCGCAGCAAGAAACAGCGGCGGCATAGCCGGACGCTTCCAGTCGGGAACATTGAAAACATGCTCTAACGACGGAGATATCACCGCCACGGCACTGACTAATAATTATGGTGTCGGCGGCATAGCCGGAAGTGCGATAAGCAATACCTGCACGATCAGCAACAGTTATAACCTGGGAGATATCACAGCAGCGGCAGCGGCAAACAGAACTACTGCAGGTGCAGGCGGTGTTGTCGGAGTGCTGAATTCTGCAAAATCTGTAACCAACTGCTACAGCACAGGCAGTGTTACGGGAGGACAGTATGTACCGAACGCCTGCGGAGTTATCGGATATGCCATGGGTAAGGGAACTGCAGTAAACAATGTAGATAACTGCTATTTCCTCAATGAAGAAGGCGGTACGCTCACTGATGCAAAAGCGACAGCCAGGACTGCAGACGAAATGAAGTCGGCAGATTTTGTCACTGAGCTCAACGGCAGCGACAACGCGTATCTGGAGGATATTGCGTCGGCAAACAGCGGCTATCCTGTTCTCAGGTGGCAGACGGCCAGCAAAGATTCGATCGATCTGGCAAAAACACTGTTCCCGGATGCAGACGGGGCAACGATCATTGCGAAAGCGAAAGCACTCGATGAATACAATGCAGCAAAAACAATGACAGCTGTCATAAATGCGATCGATGCCATAGGCAAAGTCACGACAGACAGCGGCAGCGCCATCAGCAATGCGAGATCCTTATACGATAATGCTGTAGCAGACGAGCACAGCGGCGATTACATCAAAGATACGCTCGAAGACGGCGGCTATCAGGATACGCTGGAAGCAGCAGAAAGCGCTTATGATACAGCGGTTTACGATGCTGCAGTCAGCAAGTCGGTCACGAAGGTCGAAAAACTGATCGATGCCATAGGCACGGTCGCGACAGACAGCGGAGCGGCGATAACAAAAGCCAGAAATGCTTATAATGATGCTGTTGCTGACGATACATACGGCAGCGGGATCGAAAAACAACTCAAGACAGACGGATACGACACGAAGCTGACAGATGCGGAAAACGCTTATGCGGCAGCAGTCTATACAGATGCAGTCAGCAAGTCGGTCACGAAGGTAGAAACGCTGATCGATGCCATAGGCACGGTCGACAAGAACAGCGGCGCAGCATTGACGAAAGCTCAGGATGCATATGATGAAGCTGCAGCAGATGAAACATATGGCGAAGCAGTGAAAGCCAGGCTGACAGCCGACGGATATACCGGAAAGCTGACGCTGGCAGCAGATTCGTATAACGCAAAGCTGCTGAGCAAGGCAACAATTTCGATCGACGATGTCGTCTATGACGGCAGCGCGCAGAAACCTGAGGTGACGCTTACAGATGCCGGCGGGAATGTCATAGCACCGGATCAGTATAAGGTATTCTATGAGGGCGACAACACCAATGCGGGCACATGCGACATCACAGTCAGGGCCATAAGCGGAGGCAATTACACCGGCACTATAGACACGACATTCGATATCGCTCCTGTGCAGATAACAGCGGATGCGATCGCATCAGTTGCCGATCAGACCTACACAGGCAAGGCGCTTGTTCCAGCAGTTAATGTTACGGCTGCAGGCTTCAGTCTGGAAGCCGGAAAAGATTACACTGCGGCTTATACAAAAAACAAGTACACAGGAAAAGCTGCAGTCACAGTAACAGGAACAGGCAACTTCACAGGAACAGCGACGAAAACATTCCGCATAGTGCCTGCCAGGGCAAAGATCAAGAGCATCAAGGCAGGTAAAGGCAATTTCACTGTAGAGGTCAGGAACCAGGCAAAGTCAAAGGCCTCAGGATATCAGGTGACTTACAAAAAGAAGGGCAGCAGCAAGTGGAAATCTGTAAAGACCAGATCCGTGAAGAAGACAGTGAATAATCTCAAGAGATGGAGATACTTCACTGTAAAAGCAAGAGCATATAAAAAGATCAGCGGCGAGGTCGTATACGGAAAATACAGCGCAGCCAGAAAAATATTCACCAAATAACATATAGTTATCGGAAGCATTATTTCGGAAACATTATTTCGGAGGGCGGATCATATGATCCGCCTTCTGTTTTTTTGCGTACGCAGTGCATAACTGTTTGGATAACAACAATTATTTGTCTGGATATATATTAAAATATCATTGTTATTGCAGAGGAGAAGTAATTATGTTAAAGAATATGAAAAAACTGTGCGTTATGCTGATCTCGCTGGCACTCGTTCTAGGAATGATGCCGGGACTGGCATCGTCTGCTTCGGCAGATGCCGGCTCATCCAGTGCAGCCTTTTTTACGGTCTACACGCAGTCCAGGACAGGCGAGCCTGCGGCGGTCAAAACATATACGAAGGCGGAGTTTTCAGAACTGGCTTCCACGGGAAGAAACGGCTACCTTTATTACAAGGGCGACAACGACTGGAGTGTATGGGGCGTCACCAAGTATGTCAGCATCGACAAACTGCTGGAGGATGCAGGCGTAGAACTGACGGATACTTCAGTCATGCAGACGAATGCATCGGACGGTTACACATATACTGTAGACAATAATGTCATCAGCAAAAGCGGAGAATATTTCTTCTTTCCCAAAGCCGCCAAGGGCAGTACTTCAACGGAGGGTGCCGTTACTGTGCCTGCCTGCATCGGCATAAACTGGGACGGAGGATATTCAATAGATGAAAATAAAACAGCAGGTGACAAGGCTGAGGAACTCTGCAGCAGTTCTTATGATTCCGGCAATCTGAGGCTTTTCTACGGCTCCACGACGGCCGATTACACAAGCCTTAACACCGGCAGCGATTCTTCGATCAGAGGAGCCAGGAGCGTCAGCAACATGACAGGTCTGACGGTGCTGGACAAGGGAGATGCCGACTGCACTGTAAAATTCATGCAGAGCGACACCAAGCCCTGGACGACTAAATATTTCAAGTCGGGCGAAAAGCTGATCCTGCCGTCCAGCGAACCTGAGAATGCGGGATATGATTTTGATTACTGGTATTACAAAGACAGCAGCGGCAATGAAGTCAAGGCTGACACAGATACTGTAGTCAGCGGCAATATGACGATATATCCGAAATGGTCAGAAAGCCATACCTGGAGCAGCAGGGCCGATACCAGCTGGTACAATACCTCGGATACGACGTTCACAATAACGACGCCGCAGCAGCTGGCGGGACTGGCGCGTATAGTCAACGGCACTGCGACGGATGCTTCCGGGAAGGATATAGCTCAGGATGATTTCACCGGCAAGACTGTTCTTCTGGGGAACGATCTTTCGATGGGCGACACATGCTATACGGCCCGCGATACGACAAATACGGCAATGAACTGGACTCCGATAGGGCACGTTGAAAAATACAGCCCGGTCGGCTACGATGAAAACGGTCTCAGGGAGAGCGGAAACAACTGGAGCCATTTTGCGGGGACATTCGACGGACAGGGCCATGTGATAAAAAACTTATACTGTGTATGCCCCAGCAGCGCAGATCTGTTCAATACAGAAAACTGTTATATAGGACTTTTTGGAAATCTGACCGGTACGGTGCAGTACCTGGGCGTGACAGGTTATGTCGATGCGGCACGCATATCGGGAGGCATCGCTGCATACAATAATGGTTTGATCCTCGGCTGCCGCAATGACTGCACAGTTGTCGGCAACGGCTCCGGCACCCGACCCAGCGGCGGCATTGCCGGACTCAATGACGGCAGCATCGTCTATTCATATAACAGCGGCAGTGTCAGCAATCAATGCGAAACAGCGGGCGGCATCGCCGGCGGCACGAAGTATGCGGGCAGCCTTATCAGCAACTGCTTCAATACGGGGAGGGTGTGCGGAGGCACATCAAAATGCGCGGGTGCGATCACGGATGCCGATTGCGATTCCACATCAAGTCCTCTGGGAACAGTATCGAACTGCTACTGGCTGGCAGATTCAAACGGGTATGTTTATGAGAATGTATTTTACCCCGAGAATTGTGCCACGACATGCGGCTATGCCGCAGCTACAGAGGCATATAAGTTCAGCACTGACGGCAGCATCACAGGCAGGCAGAAAAACAGCTCCTGCAGCGATACGCTCGGGTCTTCAGATCCGACGACTCTGCTGGGAGGCATAAACTCCGACGGCGAAAATATCATTATATCCGCAGGCGGCACATTCAGGCTGTTCTGGGAAGCTGACGGTTTCGACTACGACACCTGGAAAAAGAACGACGGGACCTCGACGGTAGCGATCGCGGATACAGACAACGGGACGACCAGTGCTTCGGCGACCGGCTCTGTAAAATCAGGCTCGGTGATAAAAGTCACGGCAAAACCGGATAAGGGATACAAAGCATCGTCGTTTACGGTGACTTATAAGGACGGCGATAATGTAACAGGTACATGGACGAAAAAAACGGGCAGCACAAACGGGTCCGAGCAGAGCATCACGATCCCGGCATTCAGTGATATCAGTGTAAGAGCGAATTATGAGGCGTTCGACAATGATATCAGCAAGGGCACATTGACAGTCTCGGATGCTGCATTGACATATAACGGCGAGGCACAGAAACCGGCGGTAACACTGAAGGATGAAAACGGAAATACTGTCGACCCGGATCAATATGATGTGACATATGAAAACAATACTGCTGCCGGCACAGCTGCAGTAACAGCGACAGCAAAAGCCGACGGATATTATACGGGCAAAAAGGCGGGCACTTTCAAGATCAGTGCAGCTGAAATAAAAGCGGATGCCATAAAGGCAGTCCCGGACCAGACATATACAGGTCATCCCATAACTCCCGGATTGACAGCAGCAGCGTCAGGAATGCCGCTGACTGCGGGCAGGGATTATGATGCCGTATACAGCAGCAATACCGATGCCGGCACAGCTACTGTAAAGATAACAGCAAAAGGCAATTATACCGGGACTGCAGAGCAGACATTTACGATCGTTCCGGCGGAGCTGCCGGCAAATGCCATTGCTGCCATAGCGGATAAAGTATATACGGGGAAGGCTCAGATACCGGCTCTGACAGTAACGGCGGCAGGTATGACACTGAACCCGGGAACAGATTATACAGCAGCATACAGCAGCAACATATATACAGGAAAAGCGTCAGTGAAGATCGCCGGAAAAGGAAATTTCACAGGTGCGGCACTGAAAACATTCAGCATAAGACCGGCGGGATCGTCGATCAGCAGGCTGGCCAAAGGCAAAAGGAAATTTACTGTGACGATAAAAAGTCAGGCGGCAGCAAGAGTCTCGGGATATCAGATCACATACAGAAAAAGCCCGGGGAAATGGAAGTCTGTCAGAACGGGAGCGCTGAAAAAGACTGTTTCCGGTTTGTCGAAGAGTAAAAAATACTATGTAAAAGTCAGAGCGTATAAGATCATTGACGGCAGATATGCATACGGAGCCTACAGCGGCATCAAGGCAGTCAGAGTAAAATAAGCAGCGGAAAAAGCTCTTCCATTTTTGCGCAGATCGATTCAATATACTTTAACGGTGCGGATAAAATAATATGTTATCAGCAGATAATCACTGTTATTCAGATAACAGTTTATTTCATTTGTTTGTGATAAGATTTTATGAAAGTAATGTGAGAAGCTTGGACAATCAGGCTGATAAACACGCGTTTGGGTGGGAATCATTATGAAAGTCTGGATAAATAGGATCGCTGTTTTTGTTCTGTCGTTATGTATGACCGTGTCGGTTTTTGCATTTTCCGGGGAAGAAACTTTTGCAGCAGACAATTCAGCAGAGAGCAGTTCTGCGCAGATAGTACCGGATACCAGCTGGTACAATACATCGGATACGACGTTCACGATAACGACGCCGCAGCAGCTGGCGGGACTGGCTGCCATAGTCGACGGAACTGCGGAGGGTATCACGCAGACCGACTTTTCAGGAAAGGAAATCGACCTTGAGTCTGATATCGATCTCGGAAACAGCGAATGGGAACCGATAGGCAAGGCGGTAATTGACGAAGCAAGCGGTTCCTTTCTCAAGGAGTCTGCAGATAACCGTTCTTTCGACGGCACATTCAACGGCAACTACAAAGGCAAAAACTATAAGATAAGCAATATGAATATCAGCGGCGACGGATCAGGCGTGGCACTGTTTGCATATACAGGAAGCCACAGTGTGATCGAGAATCTGACGGTCGAAGGGACCGTGACCGGCAGCAACCATGTCGGCGGGATCGTTTCTGTATGCAGCGGGAAAATCACTGATGTGACCAGCAATGTGACAATAAAAAACGGGAAAGAAAATGTATTCGATGTTGCCGGCGGGATCGCCGCCGAAGCAGTCGGTAAGGGGACAGTCATAAATGGCTGCATTAATAAAGGCATGATAAGCAACAGTTCCAATGCAGAGGAAAAGAGCAGCGGCAAAGTCGGCGGTATATTAGGGAAGGCAGATACAGATACGGCGGCAGAGATCTCGGAATGCGGAAACGAGGCCGACATCACGGCGTACCAGTATGCTGCGGGCATCATCGGCGGTCAGTTCGGCAATGTCGATGTCAAGGCATGCTACAACATCGGGGATATCACTGCTGTCAGTTTCGGTAAAGTGTATCTGGGAGGCATCGCAGGGAAGAGCAGCGGCGGGACTATCACAAACTGCTATAACCGCGGCAACCTTTACGACGGGCACTGGAGCGCCGGCCATATAAGGGCAGTCGGCGGCATAGCGGGCTGTGAAGAGGGCCGTGCCGATGCCAGCACAGCTATAACCAAGTGCTACAATACCGGGCTGATAGAGCTGGACACTTCCAAGATGATATACGGAACAAACTGGATATACGAGGTCGGCAATATATCCGGAGGCAACAGCACCACCTCGGCAAACCAGATGAAATATGAAAACTGCTGCTTCCTGGAAAACCGCATCCCGGCAGCAGACAGCAGCAGCGCTTCCTATAAATTCTGGGCGGACATATATAAAACAGACAACAGTATATGGGACACATCATATAATACGAAATGCACAGAAAGCGAAATGAAGTCCGCGGCTTTTGTCAGCCGTATGGGCACGGCGTTCTATCAGGACACGAATAACGTAAACGGAGGATATCCGACCCTGTACTGGCAGAGCGGCGAGAAATACAATGAAACTCCGTATTCCGTGTCATCGAAAATATACGGCAGCGATACGGCGAAGATAGAGGGCCTGTCGGATAAATACAGCAAGGGCGATAAGGTGACGTTTACTGTCGGCGGACTCGGCAGCAGACAGGTCACGGATCTGAAAGTGAATGATATGACGGGCCGCAGTATCGAGGTGACGAAAACGGGCGGGGCATACGAATTCGAGATGCCGGGCCGCAATACGGACATAGTCGTTTATATAGGCAGGACAACATCGTCATCAGAAAAGTACAAAGTCGATCTGCCGACAGATCTTGACGGGATATGGAATGTCGATTTCGATTCATATTACAAGGACGGCAACAAGGTGACAGAAGGCGCGACCGTCGTAGTAAAGGTCACAAGGGCAAATGCGGCAATGATGTCATCTCTGAAGGGCATAACAGTCACAGCAACAGCAGACGGCAGGAACGCAGGCATTGAAAGTACATATAAATACTATACGGACAGCAGCGGCAGCGGCAGGTACGGAGAGTATGCTTTTACCATGCCGGCCATGGATGTGACGATAACGCCGGAACTGCGATACAGTCCTGTGACTGTATGTGAACAGAAGGGCATGAACGGCACGGCAAAGGAAATAAAATCATACAGCCGCGATGACATGCTGAAGCTGGCATCTCCGGAGCCGGTCTACTATTCCGGTTATTCAACGGAAACGGATCCGTTCATAGGCAAGGCGGAGCAGGCGGTCAAACTGAAAACACTGATGGCTGATGCAGGGCTGACGATGAATGCAAATTCGGTCCTCAAGCTGACTTCGATCGACGGTATGGACATGTATTTTACTTATGCGAAGCTGTATGGTGCCGAAAGGGATTATTATCCGAACATAATTTCAGGCACTACTGCTGAAGAGCAGGCGAAGGGGAAGACACCGATAGATGCGATGCTGGTCATCAAGGGGAATACCGCGCTGAAGTCGGAAGGCGTAAGCGTCGACAGCAAGACTGCGGATACACTCAATGCCTACCGGTTCGTGTACGGGCAGACTGCAGAGGAATTCAGCAGTCAGACCAAGATAGTGGATTCGATGCCGAAATATGTCAGCAGCATCACAGTGATAGACAATACGCCTGCAGCGACGCCCGTCTGTCTGAAAAGGACAGCGGTCACACTGCGTGCCGGAAGCAAAAAGATAACTGCTGTCTGGAAGAAGGTCGCAAATGCCGGAGGTTATCAGATATACAGATCGCTGCAAAAGACGAGCGGATTCAAAAGGATAAAAACGATCGCCGGCGGCAGCAGGGTGAAATACACAAACGGGAATCTTAAAAAAGGCAGGAGATATTATTATAAAGTGCGCGCCTATAAAAAGACAGGCGGCAAAACATATTACAGCTCATGGTCCGCGGTAAGAGGAGCAAGAGCAAAATGAATCAGTGTTTATCTTGTGCATCATGATGTGAACAAGTTAAATAAATCAATTATATTTATTACATTTCAGAAAGGATAAAAAAATGAACGAGAGGAAATTACAAAACAAGGTTTTGGCGTTTCTGGTATCATTGTGCATGATATGCACTGTTTTTGCGGGCATGACTAATCTCGCATTTGCAGCGGATGTCAGTACAGATGGTGCAACAGTAACGGGCGGTGATACAATCACTGCTGATGGTTCATATACTGTCGCGTCGGATGCGACGGGCACTATAACTATTGCCGATACTGTAAAGACAGTTGCGCTGACAGGAAACGGCACCAGCAATGCAGCAAATGCCGAGCTGACGATCAAATGCAAAGCAGCCGGGACAGATCTGACGATCAATAATGTTTATATCAAAAATACAACAGATATAAATACTATTGATTTTACGGGGACAGGAAACAAACTGACTCTCGAAGGCACTAATCTGCTGGAACAGATGTCTTACGTGAGCAGCGCCGGCATACATGTGGGAAGCACCAGCGATCTTACTGTAAACGGCAGCGGAACTTTGTATCAATATAAATATTCGGCAGGTTCCGGCATCGGCGGAAATGTCGGCGAACAGAACGGCAAGATAACCTTTGAAAGCGGGAATATATTTATCAAGGGCAGCAAGACGGGCGCGCTGATAGGTACAGATACAGGAGCTGCAGGAGACATATATATCAAGGGAGGAAATCTCAATCTGGTGGCCAAGGCTCAGGGAGCTGCCATAGGCGGAAGCAAAAGTTCCAACGGCGGCAACGTATATATAAGCGGCGGCAATACGACGATCACCTGCGATTTCAACGGTTCGGCGATAGGCAGAGGCGGAAGCGGGACAGACGGCGGCACACTGCACATGACAGGCGGTTCGCTGAAAACATATGTTACCGCTAACGGTGCATCCAGTTGGGGCCTTACAGGAGCAGGAGACAGCGATGTCTGCATCACTGCCGCAAAGCAGGACGGAACGACTAATAATGTTTACAAATACAAACTCGATACCACAGATCTGGCAGCCAACAGCAGCGGCGGTTATGTCGTAAAAGTGGACGGCAGCAAATATTACAGCGGCGGTTTGCACGGATATGATTACAGTGCGAACGATACGAGTACGATGAGCAATTGGACTGCTTCGACAGATAAGAATCTATATCTTTATTTGACAGGAGAGAACCATACGATTACCGTGAACGGCAAAACGGCTTACGATCTGACGTGGAACAGCGACAGCAAGACATTTACATCGAAGGATGCGACTTATGATACGTCATGGTACAACACGACAGATAAATCATTTACTTTGTCCACAAAAGCACAGCTGGCCGGTCTGGCGGCGATCGTCAACGGCACGGCAAAAGATGCCGCCGGTGATGCCATAGCGCAGGATACGTTCTCAGGCAAGACTGTAACTCTGGCGAAGGATATCGCGCTGGACAGCAGCAATGACAAGTATACAAAGAAAAGTGGAACTTTCGGACAGAGCAGCTATCCGATGAAAGCAGATTACTATACTGTAAATGATGATGCCGATATATGGACACCTATCGGCAGCGGCGTTGCTACAGGAAACAGTGATTTCACGAGCAGGAATTACTTCAGCGGAACATTCGACGGCAATGGCCACACGGTAAGCGGCATATATACAGACGGCAGCGAGACAGGCAGCACTGTACAGGGACTGTTCGGCTGTCTGGGAGACGGCGGCCTCATTGAAAATGTAACTACAGAGGGCTGTATAACAGCTAAGATGGTCGCAGGCGGCGTAGCTGCATATGTCAACGGCGGCACGATAGAGAACTGCACGAACAAAGCGATCGTTTATGCCAACGGCGGAGAAAAGGCAGGTACAGGACTGGAAAACGGGACGTCCAGAGCAGGAGCTGTAGGCGGTATTGCGGGCAACGCTGCATCCGGGACTAATAATGCCGTGATCAGCGACTGTACCAACGAAGGAAATGTCACCTGCACTAACACGAGAAAAGGTGGACGTGCAGGCGGTATCCTGGGTCTGGTAGACGGATCGGGAGCAGGCTATACAGGTTCTGTAACTAAATGCATGAATGCCGGCAAGGTGGATGCGTATCAGTATTCTGGCGGAATAATCGGCATGGATGCTTCAACTACGTTCCCGATAACGAACTCTTTTAACAAAGGAGATATCAAAGTGCACAGCCCCGGTTCTGCCTATGTAGGAGGCATAGCGGCAACAGGAAATTCCGGAGCCGAAAACTGCTTCAACAGAGGAGACGTAACTATAGAATTCAATGGCCCGACAGGCAAAGCGGCACATGCAGCCGGTATAATCGAAGCTTCCTCGGGGACATTGAAGAATTGCTATAATATCGGAAAAGTTTCTTTCGGCGGAACAGCAACGAGCGAGAGCAGCATGGAGCCGATCTGTGTAAGCGGAACAGCAGATAACTGTTATTATCTTGACAGTACGGGGACATCGACTACCGTTCACGGTGTATCAAAAACGGCCGATCAGATGAAGCTGCCTGATTTTGTTGATACTATCAACAGCAGCGGCAGTGCATATGCACTGGATCTGAACCTCGACAACGACGGATATCCGGTAATGTCATATCGCGCTGCGGACCCGAGCAAAGAATCTCTGGCCATGGCCAAGGTACTGTTTGAAGGAAAGACTGATGCAGAGATCGCAGCAAAAGCAAGACAGCTCGATATGGAAAACATGAAAAAAGAAGCCGAAAAAGTGACAGCATATATCGGCGATATAGGTACGGTTACTAAAGACAGCAGCAAGATCGTAAAAGCCAGAAATGCATATGATGATGCAGTAGCAAACGCAACATACGGCGATTATCTCAGCAATGTTTTTGAAGCTGCCGGATATACTAAAGCACTGAAGGATGCAGAGAGCGATTATGCAGCTCTGGATATCAGTAAGGCCAAGGCAGTGATCGCACCGGCAGTTTATAACGGAAAAGCACAGAAACCGGAAGTAAAACTGCAGGACGCAAATGGCAACGAGATCGCTGCAGATCAGTACAAAGTGATCTGTGACGGAGATAACACCAATGTCGGAACATGTGATATCACTATCAAAGCTCTCAGCACAGGAAAATATTTCGATACACTGGATACATCATTCACTATCGGTGCCGCGGAAATAAAGGACGATGCAATACAGGCCATAGCAAGTCAGACATACACAGGCAAAGCCCTCAAGCCGGCCCTGACGGTCAGAACGGCATCAGGTCTGGTGCTTTCGGGCACAGATTACAGTGCTGTATACAGCAGCAATAAGCTGACAGGCAAAGCTTCTGTGAAGGTAACAGCCAACGGCAACTTTAAAGGAACAGCAACGGCGACATTCAAGATCAAACCTGCAAAAGCGCGCATCACATCACTTAAGGCAGGAAAGGGCAAGTTCACTGTGAAGATAAAGAGCCAGGCAAAATCCGGTGTGAACGGATATCAGGTGACTTATAAGAAGAAGGGCACCAGTAAATGGAAATCAGTAAATACCAAGGACCTGGGGAAAACAGTAAAGAATCTGAAGAGATGGAGATACTTCTATGTCAAAGTCAGAGCATACAAGTCTATTGACGGTAAAGCAGTATATGGTAAATACAGCAGTATGCATAAAGTGTTTACCAAATAGCAAAAGTGTGTAACAAACAGCAGATATAAAACTGCAGACAGCAGCCGGGTCATCCCGGCTGCTGTTTATATATGCTTTGGAACAGGCCATGTATGCGCATTACAGTAAAATCACACAAAAGAGATCTGAGATGAAAGATTATTTATTGCCATTATGTTGTCGAAACAACACAATGGCTTCCGAGAAAACTATATAATATGCTGTACGAAATATTTACGGCGGATGACAGAGGACAGGATGAATTTATACAGAGACAGAACAGGAAAAGAAGGAATAATAACACAGAGCATCATTTCCCTGATCGTGATCGCGGCTATGATATTCACGATGTTTGCTTTCACTGATAATGTCGAGGCAGAGGACACCAGCGCAGCGATGTGGAACTGGGATACAGCAGGGCATTACGATATCAGCTGGTACAATCGTACAGATACCACATTTAAGATCGGCGACGCAGAACAGCTTGCAGGCCTTGCATATATAGTGAACCAGGGCAGCAAATTCCAGCTTGGTAGTGAAACGGAGCCAAAACAGGAAACTTTCAAGGGCAAGACTATTATTTTAACTGCGGATATCAGGCTTAATGATGCGCTGCCGTCAGGTAAGGACGATACCATGCATCAGTGGCCGTCTATCGCCGGAGGTGACAGCACTAATGAAAACGGCGCGGTCTTCGACGGCACATTCGATGGAAGCGGCCATACTGTAGAAAACATGTATATATATGATGCTACTCCCTACAGCACGACATATTATAAAAACAGGAACAGGGCACTTTTCGGCGTGACTACTGAAAATACTACTATTGAAAATGTGACTGTCACAGGTTATATATGTGCTGCCAGAGGAATAGGAGGAATAGTAGGCAAAACCGGAACTGTAAAGGAGAATTCATACGATTCCGCCTTGACAGGGCATGGTACTATGATCAAAAACTGCGTCAACAAATGCACGATAACCGGAGGCGAAAGCAAAGGGACAGGCGGGATAGTCGGTGCGGCATGGAACCATGCGGTCGTGACAGGCTGCAGCAATGAAGGCAGCATAACGGCGTCCCCGTTCACGACCACGGGCGATGATGCAAAATATGATCTTCCTGTCGGCGGGATCGCCGGAGAAAGCGAAGGAAGCATAAACAACTGCTGGAATACCGGAAAGGTGTCCGGGTGCGGCGGCAATACCGGCGGCATAGTCGGCAGCAGCAAAGTAAGCGATGCGATTATTTATAAATGCTATAATACAGGCAATATCAGCAATGTCAAATACAGTTCATCGAGTTGTGCAGGGGGGATCGCGGGATGGCAGATCGGCTCTTCCGGATACTGTTATAATGCCGGAACAGTATCATCTGCCGGTACAGGCGCCTCAGCAGATGCAGTCTTCGGGAGCATTTTCGGAGAACTGAAAAGCAGCTGCAGCAACAAAGATCTCTACTGGCTCAACACCAACTGCAGGGCAGCTGTCGGTATAGACAGATCTGCCGTCACAGGACAGGCTGTGACGGCCAGCAAATCAGATACGGATATGCGCTCTGCAGATTTTGTTACTGCGCTAAATTCAGATAATGTAGATTCATTCGTTTTCAGCGAAGGACAGTATCCGACGCTGAAACCTGAAGGATCGCTTTGGATCGATGTAACGACTATGCCGGATCAGGTTACATATCTGGTCGATGAAACAATGAACAATACAGGCATGGTGATCACCGCGCATAAATATGACGGAACGAGTTCTGTAATAACTTCGAAATGTACCATCACAGGATTCGACTCGTCAAAGGCGCAGGAGACACAGGCTTTAACTGTTTTATACGGCGGTGGCTCAACCATATTTTATATACATATCTATTCAATTGATTCGGCACAGGCTGCGCTGGCAGATGAATTTGATCGCGATGATTACAGCGAGATCAACTGGGATGCGGTCCAGGAAAAACTCAAGGCTGCTGATGAGAAGATAGCTAAAGTAACTACCGGCGCAGAGCTGCAGACAGTTATGGCAGACGCCAGAGCGGACATAGGCGATGTCGGCAAGCTGCCGAGCATAGAGGATGCAGTGATCTCTGCTATCGCACCGGTCACCTATACAGGAACGGCCCTGACGCCGAAGCCTGCATCTGTGACGACAGCGAAGGAAGAGCCTCTCGAGGAGGGCACCGATTATACTGTTTCATATGAGAAAAATATTGATGCCGGGACCGGCACCCTGATCATCACCGGTGTGCAGGAGAGGTACAGAGGCGAGGTCAAACGGACTTTCGTTATCAGCAAGGCTGCCCAGAAGATCACGGCAGCATCGGCGTTCACAAAGAATTACGGCGCATCGGCATTCAGGCTGAATGCAGTCAGCAGCCTCGGCAGCAGCGGCAGCGGACTGACATACACTTCATCCGACAGCAAGGTGGCCGCTGTAACGCGCGACGGGACAGTGCTGCCCAAGGGAACAGGGCGGACTGTTATCACTGTCACGGCAGCCGGAAACGATAATTATAATGCGGCGGTGAAAAAGATCACAGTCACTGTAACGCCGCAGAAGGAAGCGATATCAAGGCTGACCGGCGGCAGAAAATATATGAAGGTCACATGGAGGAAAGACAGCAGAGCTACCGGATATCAGCTCATGTATTCCAGAAGCAGATCATTCAGCAGCGGTAATAAAACCGTTACTCTGAAATCTTACAAAACGACAGTGAAGACGATCAGAAAACTGAGATCGAAGAAATACTATTATGTAAAAGTAAGGGCGTATAAGAATTACAGCGGCTCCGATATCTACGGCCCGTACAGCAGTACCAAAAGAGTGAAGATAAAATAGAAATATAATGAGCTGACGCATCGCCCTTTCAGTAGAAGAGCGATGCGTCGGTGTCTGATGGAAGAGAAAAAACAGTAATAAGCATAATGAAACCGATCAAAAAAAACAGGATGATAATCACCATGACAGCGGCGCTGCTGCTGTGTCTGTGGCTGGCATTGCCGGCTGTCTCTTTTGCTGCGTCTGGTTCGCTGAAAATATGTGTGGGATATGCCGGCGGACCGTTTTACGAGAAGAAGACGTTTTCTGCTGCAGAAGTCGAGAACATGGGAACGGAGCGTCATGTATATTCATATATAGACAGATCGCCTGCAGTAGTCCTGGACTGCGCTACAGGTGTCAGACTGAGTACTGTGATCAGCAGCGCGGGCATAGATTCTGCATCGGTAAAGAGGTTCTATTTTTTCGCCGGCGACGGCTATGACCCCGACTGGGAATCGACAGCATCAAATCTGCTCAGTACGACCAGATATTACTATCCCGGACTCCTGGAAAATTATACGCCTCAGAACGGGGCGGGGAAAAACGCTTCCAGGGGCGCGGTCGCAGTACCGACGATGCTGGCAGTCACAGACGACTGGAGCAGATATTCAGTAGGAGAAAATTTTACTGAGAACTGGAACGACCAGAAGACAGCGAACAGATTCCGGCTGATGTTCGGTCAGACGGCTCCGTCGGAAGCAATGGCGGACAAATCTGTCAAGCTGATCAATAAAGTGGATGTCGTTCTTGAAGGTTCACCATCGATAGCAGCGGACAAAGATACGATAACCGGCAAGGTCGGCACTAAGACGAAAATCAATATCACCGTCAATGCAGCGGATTCGCTGGTAGCGTCCCAGATAAAAAAGAATCTGAAATGGTCTACCGAAAACAGCAAGGTCGCCGCAGTCGACAGCAGCGGCAATGTGACGGTTACGGGCAAGGGATCTACGGTCATCACGGCAAGATCGGGCGACAGCGAAGTTTCGGTGATCGTCAACGGGAAAAAGAAAGGCAGCAGCGGCTCCGGCAGCGGCGGAGGTTCAGGCAGCGGAACAGGCGGCGGCAGCGGCAGAGGCTCAGGAAGCGGTGCAGGCAGCAGCGGAGCAAGCAGCAATGCCACACAGGTGGTCCTGGGAAAGAGCGGCAAGATAAATGCACATAAGGCAGGGTCCGGAAACGGAAGTGCCACAGTGTATGAAATGGATAAGGTGAACAATGAGCTTCCCAAGTCCGAGGAAAATAAATATTTACTGCAGGTATGTATGATCGTCGGCGGGATCCTGTTTGCCAGCATGGGCGGCGAGGCGATAGCGTTCAGAAGAAAGTTAAGAGGTTGATATGATTTCACAGAGTTTAAGCAATGCATTGAGAGCAGTCTGCAGCTCCCTGCTGACACCGGTGGTGATAATACTGCTGGCGCTGATAGCGGTGACAGTCGTGCTGCTCGGTACGATAATAATAGAAGGTATCGTCGAGAGACGGCATCTCAAGGTCAAAATGTCGGAGCTGATAGACAACATCAGATCGGACGAACTGCCAATGAAGGAAACGATAGAAAGCAGCGGACTTCTGAAAAAGCAGAAAGCGATACTGATCGAACTCATCGAACAGGAAAAACTGGATGACGCTATGCGGGAAGCGCTGGCGGCCAGGCTGCTGTCGGAAGCTCAGGGCAGATATGACCGCATAGTAAAAATATCAGATACTGTGGCAAAACTCGGACCGATGCTCGGCCTGATGGGAACGCTGATACCGCTGGGGCCGGGGATAATGGCTCTGGGACAGGGAGATACTTATACTTTGTCGACTTCGCTTCTGACAGCGTTCGATACTACTGTCGCCGGACTTGTCAGTGCGGCAGTCGCGCTGGTGATCTCCGGGATCAGGAAGTCGTGGTATACGAACTATATGTCGATGCTGGAAACACTGATGGAATGCATCGTGGACAAGGAAAGCAAGAATCGTGGATAAGGAGCGCAGAAGATGATAAGAAGATACGGCACAGGACGTCTGCGGCAGAACCGCAGCAGCGATAAAGAGGATGTCAATCCCATGGAGAATCTTGCAAACCTTACAGATGCAATGCTGCTGCTGGCGGTAGGGATAATGGTGGCACTGATAATGCACTGGAACCTTAATGTGGATACGACACAGCTCAGCAAGAAGCAGGAGCTGTCCGATAATGTCAAGCAGAGTGTCGCCGAGAGTGTTCAAAACGGCAGCGGCATGCAGGAACTGGGGAAAGTATATAAAGATCCCAAAACAGGGAAGATGTATATGGTACAGGAAAATAAATAAAAGCAGCCTGATCGTCAGGCAGAGAAAAGCATTATGGCTTACCGTGAATACATGATATAATTATTTTTAAGGCAGCAAAACGGGTTGCTTGCAATAACAACAATGTTGTCCGAATAACAGACATATCGGCAGAGGCATGCTATTATAATGAAAACGACGCTTAACAGCGAGAATAATAATTTGCCTCAGGAACCAGCCGGTATGGATACTGGCTGATTTCTTTTTTTGAAAAAGCAGGGCCGGCGGTACGGCCGGGACTGCAGGAGGATGCGGATGATCAGACAGGCTGAGGATCCGACAGACCGGGATCCCGGCTGGAGATCCGCGCAGGGAAGGGTCAGAGTGAGAGGGAGATCATGACTAAGAAAAAGAAGATCATCATAGCAGCGGTCGCAGCGGTGATAGTGATCGCGGCAGCAATGATAATCGTAAAAATGGTGACGCTGGATAAGGATGCGGCGCATATCAGCTACGATGCCGACGAGAATTACGGAGCGGGCAATTATGTATACAGCACCGTTACACTTACAGGCAGCGGCATGGGATGCGAGAAAGTGATCCCGGTAAAGGATCTGGAAAATACCGCTTATAAAGACAGTGATATCGGAGAAAAGAGCAGTTACAGTCTCATGACCAGCGGCGGGATATTTTCAGTGCATAAGTTCACCGGAGTGAAGCTTTACGACTATCTGAAAAAAGAAGGCATGACGACAGACCTTCCGGACGGCACGAGCGTCAAAGTAGTGTCGAAAGACGGATATACGATAGAACTGACGCTCGGAGATATCAGGGACGGCAAGTATAACTGCTATGATTCCCGGGGCGCCTCGGATGCCAAAAAAGAGGGCGTGCCGGTGATGCTGGCGTTCGGTTCTGACGGCGTACCGCTGACAGGTCCGACGGGCAGCCAGGATCTCGATCATAAATTTACGGAAAAAGAAGGATATGATAAAAAGGCGGACAACATCGGCGGCCCGCTCAGGCTGATCGTCGGGCAGCATGACTCCGAAGAATACAATGCGCCGCAATGTGCAAAATGGGTGCAGCGTATAGTAGTAGGCAAGGATGAGGATTATACCCGCCATACGGGAAGCGCAGCAGCGAAAACAGCTCTGAAGGTATCAGTATATGATGCCGACAACGGGAACAGAAAGATAAAAAGCGGCGCATATGATTTTGCCGGCCTGGAGAATTTCGCGGCAGGTGAAGGCAAATACACGGACAGAAACTATTACGGGAAAAAGGACTTTTACGAGGGGGCCGACCTCTGGTATTTTCTGCTGAAAAAAGTAAAGATAAGTTCCATGGAAGGCAAGGTCCGCTTCACATATGATGACGGTAAAACAGAAACTGTCGACATGTCGTACTTAAGGAACCTCAACGGCGATTTTGAGAATTATGTGACCGAGAAGGGCGGCAGAACGATAACATGCGTGAAGCCGGCACTGGGTTATGCTGTGAACGGAGCGCCTGCAGAGCGCGGAGAACTGTGGGCACTGCTGCCGGCCAACGGCAGTGAAAAGAAAAATGCCACTGTCAGCAGGTGCACGAGTCTGGATGTGTATCTGGGAAAGGGCATGTTCTCAGGGAAAAACCCGAATGCAGCAGACAGCCTGAAGATCAGCGGCTCCGGCGTGGAAAAAGCCAGGAAGCTGACTGTGGCGGATCTGGAAGCTATGCCTGACATAGCCAAGAAAACAGGCAGCTATGCCGGCGTCGATCTGGCAGGACTGCTGGAGAGCACCGGACTGACGGCAGATGCAGCCAGGGTCACATGCAGCGGTGCTGCGGGCAGCATCAGTTATAAGCTCAGCGACCTGCAGGACGGCAGCAAAAAAGTCATCCTGGCGACGAGAAAAAACGGCACCGCATTGAGCAGTGCGGCAGGCGGAGCGATAAGGGCCGCGGGAGATGCTTCTCTTAAGGATGTGACAGGCATCACTGTTGCGGTAAAAAAGGGACAATGGACGCACAGCAGCGGCGTATACCGCAGATATCTGTCATCCAAGCTGAAGGTCAGCGGCTCGGCAGTAAAGAAATCAAAGACGTATACGCTGAAGGAGCTGGAGCATCTGGGCAAAGCGTATACTGTGAAAGACACCTTCGCTGCTTCATCGTCAAAGAATATCTATCAGGGCGTCGTTCTGAGAAAGCTGGTAGAAGCGAACCTGAAAAATAAATCAAAAAGGCCGTCGAAGATAATCGCGGTCGGAAAAGACGGATATAAGAAGAGCCTGTCGGTCGCTTCAGTGTATAATGGCATAGAGAGCAAGTATCAGAGCGGCGAGGACCGCGATATCATACTTGCCTACAGCATGAACGGATATCCGCTGGTGGCAGATAAAAAATCTGCAGGATATAAAAACGGCAACGGATTCGGACCGATAAGACTGGTAGTCGAAAACCAGATATCATCATGGGTAAAGAGAGTTACAGAGATACGGATAGTAAAGTGAGGATCGAAAAATGAAAAACAGAGACGGACATGTACCGGTAAGGAAGCAGATAAGAAAAGTGCTGGCACTGCTGATGTGTGTAATGGTCGCCCTGGCAGTTGCCGGATGCGGCGCAGGCGGCTCTAACAGTTCAAGCAGCAGCAGTACGCAGAAGCCCGGCAAGGATACCGTGATCGCAGTCTATGATGCCGGCGGCAAGCTGACAGCTCAGTTCACGCAGAAGGATCTGGAAAAGCTGGATACGGTCACGAAATGCTACAGCGGCCGCAACAAAAAAGCGGGGAACAAAAGACAGATAAGGAAATACACAGGCGTCGATCTGAAGACATTTCTGAAGAAGGCGGGCATAGGCAGTGCGGAGAATATCAAAGTCACCTGCGACGATGAATATACGAAGGAGTATACGGTCGCGGACCTTTATGATCTGTATGCCTTCGACAGCAACAGCGACAGCGCCGCCAAAAAGAAGGTCGATCCGATGATAACTATAAAAGACAGGCAGCTGGTATGCGGCCAGGCGGATTATGATGCAGCCGATTCCAAGGATTTCAATATGCAGAACTGGGCCAGCGGCATCTGCCGCATAGACGCACTCAAATGAAGAGGCTGCTGCAGAAATTTACAGTATATGACCTGGTAGTGATGGCGATCATGGCTGCCCTGGGCATAGCCATCAAGCCTGTGGTCGTGCCGCTGGCGCATCTGATCAGCGGCCCTCTTATGATACCCAGCGGGGCTTTTGCCGGCGGCCTGTATATGATGTGGATAGTCATCGGATACGGCATCGTGAAAAAGCCGGGCACGGCGACTATCATCGCACTGGTGCAGGCACTGCTGGTGATGTTTACCGGCGTAGTCGGGTCACACGGCATCATGAGTCTGCTGACTTATGTCGCACCGGGCCTCGCCGTCGATATCACATTTCTTCTGATCGGTCACAGGGCATGCTGCAGATACTGCGATATCATCGCCGGAGCGGTAGCCAATGTGACAGGCACAGCCTGCGTCAATGTCATATTTTTTCAGGCACCGGGAGCGTATCTCGTCCTGATCCTGGCAGCAGCGGCAGTCTCCGGAGGCATAGGCGGCTTTCTGGCATGGGAGCTGCTGAAGGTGCTCTGCAGATACAGAGTAGTGAAGCCGCAGGAGACAGAGGAGTGCGGCAGGCACAGGATATCCGGCAGGCTGATGGCCGTTATGGGGATAATAATCATCGCTGCCGGCGGCACTGCCGCGTATATGCATATATCGGCCAATAACGATGCCGCAGCCGGGACAGATGAAGCCGGCTACAGCATCAGCATCGTCAAAGACGGCAAAACTGCAGATAAGATCACTCTGGAAGAGATCAAAAAGATGCAGCCGCTCAATGTGAAGCTGACGATAAGGTCTTCGAGCCGCAAGGACGAGACCAGCGTATATACAGGAGTCCAGGCAAAGGATATACTGAATCAGGCGGATCCGGAGCTGCTGAAAAAATACAGCAAATTTATTTTCACTGCCGGCGACGGTTATTCAGCTGCTTTCACAGCGAAGGAAATAAACAGAGATCAGGATGTCATGCTGATATATTCCCGCAACGGGAAATCGCTGGAGCCGTATAACGACGGCGGCACCGGACCGATGCGTCTGGTGGTGAGATCGGATACCTACGGGACCAGGAGCGTGATGTATCTGACGAAAATACAGTGCAGATAGATGTGCACAGAAGATCTGAATAAAGTGAAAGCCGGAAATGGAAAAGACGGAGAGTCTTAACAAAATGAAAGCCGGACATAGAAAAGACGGCGAGGAGGAAGACATGGCCTTCATAGAGGTCAGGGACCTTACATTTGCATATGACGAGGATCGCGAGAGGAATGTCATCGACGACATGTCTTTTGATATAGAAAAGGGTACTGTCACAGCGCTGACCGGCCTGTCTGGCTGCGGCAAATCGACGCTCTGCAGTATCATGACCGGCGTGATTCCAGCGCATGAGAGCGGGCTGCTGAGCGGCAGCATACGCGTGGACGGCGAGGAGATGATCGGCAGGACGATGCGGGAATTCTCTGAAAAGATCGGTTATGTGATGCAGGATCCGGATCGTCAGATAATCGCCACGACTGTTGAAGATGAGCTGGCTTTCGGGCCGGAGAACATATGTCTCGATCCGCAGGAAATACGCGAGCGAACAGACAGCATCATGAAGCTGCTGGGTCTGGAGCAGTTTGCTCTGGCTGATCCCGGCAGGCTTTCCGGCGGGCAGAAGCAGCTGACGATCATCGGCTCCGTTCTGACTCTGGATCCGCAGATACTGATAATGGATGAGCCGTTTTCTCACCTCGATGAAGAGGGTCGCGCACTCGTCGGCAGCATCATGCAGAAGCTGAGACAGGCGGGGAAAACGATACTGGCAGTTGATCATGATCCGGCAGCGATACCCTTTGCCGACAGGCAGCTGATCATGGAACACGGAGGCGTGATATGAGAGAAAACAACGCTTCTGTTCTCAAGGCAGGCGGCATAACATTCAGATACAGTGAAAACAGTCCGCTGATACTGGACGATTTCACAGCCGAATTCACAGGCGGATGCATCACGGCGCTTACCGGGAAAAACGGCTGCGGCAAAACGACGCTGGCCCGGATAATCATGGGGATACTCAAACCGGAAAAGGGACGTCTGAGTCTGAACGGCGAAGATCTTGCCGGGCTGTCTCTGGCCGAGACAGGCAGAAGGATAGGATATGTGATGCAGGATCCGGGACGGCAGATATTCTCCACTTCAGTGATGGATGAAATGAAATACGGCCTGGAAAATATGGTCAGAGCAGGACTGCTCGACAAGGATGATGTGGAGAGCCGCGCTTTGGAATATCTGGAGCTTTTTGATCTGTCCGGTAAAAAAGACGCTTTTCCTTTTGCCCTGTCGCAGGGTGAAAAGCAGAGGCTGGTGCTGGCTGCCGTAACGGCGCTGGAACCGGGATTCCTGATGCTCGACGAGCCGACAGCCGCGCTGGATCCGGTCCGCAGAGCAGCACTGGGAGATCATCTGAAAAAGGTGCGTGACGAAAAGGGCTGCGGCATCATCGTCATAACTCATGACAGGAGCTTTGTGGCGGACTGTGCCGACCGTGAAGTGCGGATGCAGAACGGGGGCGGCATTTATGTATAGTCTGGCCGGTCTCGATCCGAGAACGAAGATAGTAATGATCGCAGCTGTGTCGACGGCTGCCATGGCAGTGGGAAACATATGGATGCTGCTCGGACTGCTGGTATTTACGGTCCTGATAATGGCGCTGGGCGGGGTCAGCCCCGCCAGACAGCTGCGGCAGGCCAGGGGCGCCGTCAGCATGGTGATCTTTCTGTTCATCCTCCAGGCAGTCTTCGGGCGGTGGGTCCTGGGAGGGATCCTGTGCGTGCGGCTGATGATAGTGATCATGTCCGCGCTCATCCTTATGACCGGACATATCAGGGATTATCTGCTCGGCCTGATACAGATGAAAATACCTTATGAAATAGCTTACATGGTGATGATCGGACTGCATTTCTTCCCCGTGCTCAGAGAGGAAGCCAGGGACGTGTATTACAGTATCCAGCTGCGCGGGACGGAAATGAAGAAAACTTCGCTGCATGCCAGGCTGGCGGCTTACATGAAGATCAGTCTGCCGATACTGGCCGGCGCTATGAGCCGGGCCAGAGACATGTCGGTGTCGATGGAGACCAGACGGTTCAGAGCCTGTCAGAGCAGGACATATCTGAGGAAGCTGACGCTGACGGCAAAGGACAAAGCGCTGATGGCTGTATTCCCGGTGCTGTGCGCCGCATTTATTTTTGCCGGCAGCGGCGTGATGAACGCTCTTCCGGCAGATAAGGCCGCTTCCCCGGAAAAGATGCCGTCACAGATAATACTGAGCTGGACAGGCGACCCGGCGGAGACGCAGACTGTCAGCTGGAAAGGCGACGGCAGTATCCAGTATGTGAAGTACGCCTCGGCGGCGGGGCATGAAGCTACCGGATATTATTCGCGGGAAAAGAAGGCCGCGATCACAAAGATTCAGGAAGGACGCTACTGCAGATACAGTGCGCAGATCACAGGCCTGCGCCCCGGGACCGAATACTGCTATACGGTCGGAGCCGGAGACAGGTGGAGCGCTCAGCACGACTTTGCGACCGAATCGAAGACAAATGCTGCGGCCGCAGAAAAAAGTTCCGGCAGCGGCACAGCGGCCTCCGGCGGGACAGATGCGAAATTCAGCTTCATGTCGATGGGAGATGTGCAGTATCAGCTGCGCGACCGCGATTACCGCATATGGGGAGAGCAGGCCCGGAAGGTATTCGCAGACAATAAGAAAATCAGGTTCGGCCTGATGATGGGCGATATGGTCGATAAGAATGCCGACATGAAAGACTGGAATTCATTTTTCGGAGCGGCCGGAGATATTTTCAGCAGCGTGCCCATGATGACGGTGAACGGGAACCACGAGACTTCGATAGGACCTTATACATATATGAAAATGATGGATCTGCCGAAGAACGGCCCGCAGGGGCTGAAGGAAGAAATATATTCATTCGATTACGGTAACTGCCATTTCGTGATGCTCAACAGCGGTCTGTTCATGGATGAACGCAGAGAGGCTATGGGGCAGGCTGCCTGGCCGGCGATGATGAAGAAGGCAGATGCATGGCTGCAGGCCGATCTGAAGAGGTCAGATGCCAAATGGAAGATCGTCTGCATGCATCATCCGGCCTATCCGGCAGAGAACAATGACCCGAAACTGTACAGCAGTATCAGGTCGCACTGGGTGCCGATATTCGAAAAACAGGGCGTCGATCTGGTGCTGTGCGGACATCAGCATGTATATATGCGGACGAAGCCGATAAACGGCATCACATATATGATGGCGGATTCGGGACAGAAGCTGAGCCATTATTACCGGCAGGGCGATGCGCTGCCCGCATATGTCAAAAAGATCTCCACCGAGAACAGCACCTTCGAGGTGTATAAAGTCGATGGAAACAGGTTTTCTGTTAAAGTCTGCAATGGGGACAATAAGGTTATAGATGCTTTCTCCCTCAAAAAATAGTACCTGTGCGTCTGCAGAGGCACGCATGCGCGTTCATGGGAAAGCGACGCAGGGGACTATTCGAATCTCCTGGCTATATCGAGGAATTTGCTGTAGCTGCCGATATTGGCATAGTAATATGAGAATTTGTCTTTTTTCTTTATATCCACGAGTCCGGATCTTGTCAGTGTCTTCATATGCTGCGATACGGTGGCCTGTGCGTAGTCGAAGGCTTCGACGAGGTCGCCGTTGCATACATCGATGCGCTCGCGGTTGCATTTCATGATGAAGCGGAACATCTCGATCCTGGCAGGATGTGCCAGCGCATCGGCTGCTGCCGCCATGAACAGTACGTCTTCTTTATTGATATCTTCGGTCGCTTTTCTCAGTCGCATTTTGTCTCTCCCTTTCTGCCTTGCCTCAGTATCGTATATCTGCGATACTTTATTAACATAACGCATCCGTTGCTCTGATGTCAAGAATTCTGATATAATCATTTAAAGAAAAACGAAGACATTAAAGGTAAATCGCGGGATCAGTTCCCGATCTCCGCTGCCCGGGAAATTCAGGCATGATGATATTTCACAAGTGTCCGCGTGAGTCGGCGGCCGGGCGGCTGTTGTTGAAATGTGATATAAAATATGGGATAATGAACCATCAGATCGAGACGGAGCCGCGGGGCGGATGAGCTTTCCCGAAAAGCATGGCGAAGCGGAAAAGCGGAAGACCGCGGTATACTATAAAATTAAAGGGCCCCGGAAAGTATAGATACGAAAGGCCCCGGAAATGGAGAAAAGCGTTTGAGAAAGACCGGCAGACAATCGAGTAAAAAGGTATCGGCACGGCAGAACGGCCGCAGACACAGCAGCAGACTTGCGGCGGGACCGCGTCTGCCCGGAGACGGCGTCAGGATATCAGTGACCGGGCTCGTGTTCATGGCGGTCTCGATGGCCGGCGTGTATGCGGAGCGTATGTTCGGTGTATGGAACATGGCAGAATTCGGCGCCATCGCGCTGACATTTATCGGCTGGCTGCTGGTATGGTCCGGCACCGGCGATCTCTGCAGACGCGGAGCCATACATAAGAGGACCGCGATCATGGCACTGATCATGGCGGCGGTAACCGTCGCGCAGGCAGCCATGGCTTTCCGCAATGTCCATGCAGGACTCGGCGAGCAGTCATTCATAGATTTCAGTGTCATGCTGCTTTCCTACATAGGGCTGCTGGGCATGTTCTATGTGTATTACCGGCTGCTGACAGGGATGGCTTATCAGGTGAAGAGGAACGGCGGACATGCGCTGGGACTCAAATGCGAGAGGATATGGAAGAAATCATTTATCGTGATCATTTTGGTCATGATCATCATGCCTCTGGCCGCTCTGCTGCCTAAGATCATCGAATACTGTGCGACCGTGATCCTGATACTCATACTCCTGGCAGTACAGCTGCATATGTGCTCGATCCTTAACGAGTGCCGTCGTTTCTTTATGGAACGTGCGGAGTGATGAGAAAACATGAATGAAAAAGCCTGAATAATGCCAATTGATGCTGTATCGATTGACGGGCATAAAGATAAAACATATACTTATCGGTATAAAAGTAAAGTGTGTATCCCAGTATAATAAAAGGAGGCCAATATGAAGACTGTTCGAACGATCACGGTGGTGGTCCTGTCTGTTGCGCTCGGTTTGAGCGGGTGGACAGGAAGTTTTGCTGCGGCTGCAGACGGCAGCGGGCAGAGTGATCAGATCAGCGGCGCGGGCGGCAGCGTATCTGCAAGCAAGATGCTCAAGGGCAGAAAGTATGCAAAGGATGAACTGATTCTGACATTCAGTGACAATACTTCCAACCGGAGCATCAGAAAGACGGCAAGTGCCGGGGAAGCGGACTGCAGTCAGATTTCCAGGATCGGCAGCGGAGAGAAGAGCGCCACAGTCGAAATATCCAAAGATGACACCATGAAAGAAGCAATCGTGAAATTCCAGCATGACAGCCGGGTCGAAGCGGTGCAGCCCAATTACAGATACAGTTCGGCGGCAGCAGATCCGTATCTCGATGAAAATAACGGCGCAAATTATCAGTATCAACTCAAAGCCGTGAAAGCGAAGGCGGCTTGGGATGAACTGAAAAAAGAGAACAATGTAACAGCTACAGGCGCGCATGCGGTCACAACGGTCGCGGTCATCGATACCGGTATCGATACGACACATGAGGATCTGCAGAAGAATGTCCTGTACGGTAAAGATGCTTCCGGGGATAACAGCTACAGGCGCGCATGCGGTCACAACGGTCGCGGTCATCGATACCGGTATCGATACGACACATGAGGATCTGCAGAAGAATGTCCTGTACGGTAAAGATGCTTCCGGGGATAATTGCTACAGGCAGATAGTATCCGGAGGGGCGAAAGACAGCACGGAGGATTCAGACGAGCACGGTACCCACGTGTCAGGGATAATAGGCGCGACATATGGCAACGGCAGGGGCGGCAGCGGTGTAGCCAGCGGGTATGAAAACGATCTGGTAAAGATCATGCCGCTGGGAATATCCGAAAATGGTCAGTATATGTATACCGACGACATCTGCAGAGCGATCGAATATGCGGCTGAAAACGGAGCAAAGGTCGTAAATATGAGCCTTGGCGGGTACGGCAGAGACCGTGTCACAGAGAAGGTCATCGAAAGTGCATTCAATGGGGAATATCAGTATAACGGCGCGGGCAATAAGGTCACATTCGTGGCAGCTGCCGGAAATGACGGCACGGATAAATACGGCTCCCCGGGAGATGATAAAGCCGTTATCGACGTGTGTGCGACCAATGCACTCGGAACTCCGACATCATGGTCGGATTACGGGATCAGCAAGGATGTATCAGCACCGGGAGATGCTGTGATGAGTACTGTGCCGGGAGGATACGAAAAGATGAGCGGGACATCTATGGCTTCTCCGGTGACGGCCGGAGTCGTGGCTCTGATGCTCGATGCAAACCCGAAGCTGACGCCGGCGCAGGTGTATAACATCCTCTGCGCAACAGCAAAGGACATAGAAGAAACGGGCTTCGACATCCATTCCGGTTACGGGATAATCGATGCCGAAGCAGCAGTAAAGGCAGCGAAAACTGCAAGTACGAATGAGGCGGTCACAGGACTGTTGCTCAAGGAAGATAACCTGACTCTCAGCGAAGGCGATGATCACTCCCTCGAGGCGCTGATCGAGCCGGCGACATCTCTTAAATCAGCCACCTGGCAGAGCAGCGACAGCAGTGTTGCTACTGTGGATCAGAGCAGCGGCAGGGTCACGGCAGTAAAGGCAGGCAAGGCAACGATCACAGCTGTTGCCGGCGGTCAGAGTGCAGAGTGTACGGTGACGGTGAAGGCGGCAAATCAGCCAAAAGGCATCTGCATATACAATGATAGCGGCAAGGCTATAGCGGGAGTAGATAAGGATCTCAATCCCGTCAAAGAACAGCCTCTGACGATAGCACTCGGCAGCACATATGATCTGTCGGCAGATATATGGCCGGAAGATTCAGCCAACAAAGAGGTCTACTGGAGCACCAAATACGATGACGGCAAGGATGCTTCGGCGGCAGTAGAAAGCGAAGGCGGCCAGCTGATAGCCAGAAAGGAAGGCACCGTTACGGTAACGGCCAGAGCATATAATTCTCTGAATAATGACAGTGCTGCGGCAAGCGTAAAGGTGACTGTCAAGCCTGCTGTCAGCGATGTGACTTTAACGAAGACTGCTTCGTGGATACAGCTCGGCGACACATATACTTTCGGCGCCAGAGCACTGAACAACAAGGGCGGCACCGACCTGGCGAACAGCGGCATCACATGGAGAGTAAGCAACAGATACATAGCCCGCATCGACCAGAGCGGCAAAGTCACACCGAAGAAGACCGGGACCGTCAACATCATGGCAACAGCCAGCGAGACTGTCAACTATACTGCGCCGGTGCGGACATACAAGAGGATAATCATTGCCAAGAAAAATTATTCCGGTAAAAGGGATTATGCTCTGAAGAAGAAAAAACTCGGCAGGCACAGTGCAACGATAAGGTGGAAGCGGATACCGATCGCCTGCGGCTACAGGGTGCAGCGCGCAGCGGGCGCAGGACACTACAAGACCATAAAGTTCATCAAGAGCGGCAGGAAAACCGTCTGCCGGGCTGTCGGACTGAAAGCGGGGCACAGATACCGCTTCCGGGTAAAAGCCTGCTACTATAAGAACAGGAACGGCAACGGTGCACTGAAGTGGTTCAGTTATTCCAACAAACTGAGACTGCAGACGAAATGGTAAGGGGGCGGCTATGATGAAAAACAGAGAAAACAAACACAGATACGGCCGCACGGTAACAGCGGCGATACTTTCGCTGGCGCTGATATTCACGATGATCCCCTTCACAGGATACGCAGCTTCGTCTGTTCCGCAGGCAGGATCCGGGAACATGCCGGCGCATGCCATCAGACTGTCGGGTTCAGACATAAACTATTACAAGGAGCAGGCCATCGAGACACTGAATGAAGAATACGACGATGCGATATCTGACAGGGCAGATTACTGCGCAAAGGCGTGGGATGCGATACAGGAAACGTACAAGGCTGAGATGGCACGCATCAGCAAGGCAAAAAAAATAACAGATCTGTTCATAATATCAGGATCGTTTCTTTTACCCAATGAACAGGCGAATGAATGCTACGCGCTGCTCGACGGTCTGGGTAAGATGACGAAGAAAAAGGTCCGGAGCGGATCGTCTGCAGAAATCGCGAAAATGAAGAAGGCGATGACCGCTGAACTCAACAAGTCGATACGCAGCTACAGAAAATCATCATATAATGATTTCTACTGGGATGTTTTTCAGGATACTCTGTATGAGATCAGAGCAAAGATAAGCAGGACTGCTTCGCTGAAGGATTGTGTGCTGACATCGAACTACATCGGCAGCTACTTCGGCGACGAAGATGGTGATACGACAAACGATAATCTGGACGATGAAGATTATACAGCCTGGCTCTATACGAAGAAGCAGATCGCTTCCATAAGGCGTAAGGAGATATCCGGCGTGAAGCTGTATGTCAACAGACAGCTGAAGCTTTCGAAATATACAAAGGCCACGGCTGCAGTCAGGAAGTCGTGGATAAATTCATGCAGCAGACACATGGCCGGGATACAGGATGCACAGGGCATTGTACGGTATGCATCAAGGTATATCGACGGTCTTACAGCAAAGACCGGCGTGGAGTTCGAAGATATCACGTCCAAGCAATATAAAGCTCTGAAAGCACAGCTGGATGCGCTGTTCACCGGGATAGATAAGAAGAAATATTCGAAGCACAACATGTCAAGGATCACAAGTATCGTCGAGAATAGCGAAGAGACCCTCAAGGATGCTGAAAAATACGCGGAGGTATATGATATCGTATCGGTCACCAAAGCCAGGATCAGCAAAGTGCCGACGATCAAAGAGCAGAGACAGCTGGCAAGGGCAAAAAAGGCTGCGATCAGCAGCCTGAACAAATTCAAAAATCACAACAAATATAATCAGTACAAGGCCCGTCCGCTGATAAAAAAAGGCGTCCAGAAAATCAGAAGATGCACGAGTGTGAAGCGGGTGCACAAGGTATACATATTCTACAGGGCAAAACTGATGAAGACAAAGTGGTAAAAAAACGGGACATCGCCGAATCGGGCGATGTCCTTTTTGGTATAAGAAAACCTTGTGTTTTACATCGGGCTGTTTTCGTGGAGCCATAGTAAATGTCAGGGCGGGGAATAAAGATCTTCTGCTCAGGAGCAGTTGCAGCTGCTTCAGACCGGCTGCGGCTTTTCCCGCGGCATCATATTGATGCGCCGTCCTCTGTTTTTTCCCGCGGGACCATATTGATGCGCCGCCCGCTGGCGGAAGGTTTGATACGTCCGGCGCAGATGCTTTCATAATCTTTTTCAGGGACGCTTCCCAGCAGCAGACCGGCTGCTTCATTGATGCCGTATTCGAAAAGTACGGGCGACATGGGGGTCGTCGGGCCGATCACTATCGTGTGCGCATCGCGGCTCAGTTCGAGCAGGCGCGGCAGAGTTTTATTGATGAAGGCGGTCCCGGTGATGAATACAAGATCCGCTTCGGGGAGTATGTATTCGCAGGCGCTGTCGGGCAGATCGCTGCCGTGAGGATGTCTTTCGAGGACAGATACCTGCGAGCATGATTCGAACAGCTCTGTGTCCAGAATGCGGAAATGTCCGATAATGGCCGTTTTTTTGTTTTTGAAGGCCTCGGCGTATTCATAGAAAGTGTTGCCGGAGTCGATATAGGTGACTTTGTCTTTCATGCCGGCAGAGGCATCGATCCTGGGGCCGGCCGAGGTCCCCAGCAGACGGTAGATATTATTGAACCAGGCATTCAGCGCGGCTGTGCCGATGCTGGCCAGGAAAAAATCCCATGATTTGCACAGGGAAGCGACCTCGCGCAGGCTGCGGCCTTCAAGATATCCATAGTAGGGTATCGGCATGTCGTTTTCGTTGATGGTCGCGGATATGCCGCAGTAATCGACGATGCCGGGATCGTGCCGGCCTACATTTCTGATGCTGGTCGTCGGGGTGAAGTTGGCTCGCACCATCGTGCGCACGGGGCCCTGATGTATCGATCTTACGATCATGCCTTCGGGTATCTGCTCGATCAGTCTGTCATATAATTCCCACATATATACTCCTTGATTTTCTGCTTTTCCTCATCCCGGTGAAGAGGGTCATAATATATCGTTTCGGCTGCGAAGCGCTGCTCCAGATCCTGATGCAGACGCAGGTTCAGTTCCGCGAGCCGTACCGCACCGGTTTTCGTGCCTGCGGATCCATCTGTGTCAGCATGATAAAGCGCTTCGGACAGGAAGCGTGTTTTTTCGTTCTGCTTGATCACACCCAAACAGGGAACATTGCCGTCAAGCACTTCATACAGCCTTTTCCGGAAGCGCTCGCACAGCAGTTCGATGCCGCCGATCTCGTCCAGCAGTATCAAATCGCGGTCCCGGGTGTCTGCGAGCAGTCTCAATCCGGCATTGTCAAAAACATCGAGATGTTTTATCGGAGCCTCTTTTCTGCGTTCCAGAAAAACATCAGGCAGATCAGGTGCATAAGACTCTTCTCTGAAATCCGTCTCCGGCCCGGACAGACGGTATGCGACTGCTTCACCGTCCTCATCAAGAAGACGGATAGAACAAAATCCTCCCAGCCGCGGGAGCATCTGCATCTCACGCAGACATTCAAGTATCAGTGTTGATTTACCGGTCTGTATCGGTCCTTCGAGAAATAGATGTTTCATGCTGATATTATAGCATAACAGTCAGACAGGATGGGGATTTTTGTACGTTCAGACGCCGCGGCCGATCAGTGTCAGCTTGCGTGCCCGCGGCATTTTTTTGATCGCTGCTTCGCGCCTGAGAGCGGCGGACCTGCTGTCCGCTTCCTCAGAATAGACGAGTATCACAGGACGGCGGCTGCGTGTATATTTCGCGCCCTTTGCAGAAGCTGATCCGGAAGGGGAACCGTCTGCTCCGATGCCGTTATGCGAGGCGAGGCGGGCCTGTAGATCCGTGGTGTATCCCGTGTATAGAGTACCGTCGGCACATTTTAATATATAGACATAATATTTCTGTTCCATATCATAATTCAGCGGATTTTTTCCTGCAGGTCATTACGAGTCTCGTTTCAGCGGGCTTTTTTCTTATGGGTCATTATGAATTTCATTACGCTGCGCGATATCTTGTAGGCCGGGTTTTCCAGTCTCATGCGTACCGATTTCATCTCATTCGGGATATCGATGCTCTGGGGACAGTGCTCTCTGCATCTGCCGCAGCGTACGCACAGTCCGGCGTTGGCGCGCTTGTCTCCCATGGATGTGACCATGATATATGTCTTCAGGCCCTTCAAATATCCATCTATGTAGCTGGAATTATAGCACCTGAAAACGCCGGGGATGTCGACGCCGTAAGGGCAGGGCATACAGTATCTGCAGCCGGTGCAGGGTATCCTGGAAGCGCTGCGGATAGCTTTTTTGACCTCATCGATCACGGCCATGTTTTCTTCTGTGAGATCGCCGGCCTCTGCTTCTTTGGCGATGCGCAGATTTTCCTCCAGCATATTCATGCTGTTCATTCCCGAAAGGACACATGAAACTTCAGGCTGATCCCACAGCCATCTGAGGCCCCATTCAGCAGGAGAAGCTTCACGGCAGCGGAATTGCGCTTCTGCAAAGATCTCTTTGGCCCCGGCAGGCAGTTTGTCGGTAAGCAGTCCGCCGCGGAGCGGTTCCATGATTATCACAGGTATGCCCTTAGAGTCGGCATATTTCAGGCCTTCGACTCCGGCCTGGCTGGTCTCGTCAAGATAATTGTACTGTATCTGACAGAAATCCCAGTCATAGGCATCGATGAGTTCGATGAAGCTGGCCGTATTGCCATGGTATGAAAATCCGATCTTGCCGATGGCGCCGGAGGCTTTTTTCTCTTCGAGCCACTTGAGGATGCCAGCCTTCTGCAGCTGTTTGAAGACGTTGATGTCGGGGAGCATATGGATAAGGTAATTATCGATATAGTCTGTACGCAGTCTCTTAAGTTCGGTTTTGAAATAGCGCTCGCAGTCGGAGACGCTGCGGGCGAGATAATGCGGCAGCTTGGTCGCGATCTTTACCTGCTCGCGGCAGCCCGCATGACTGAGGATCTTTCCCAGGGTATCCTCGCTGCCCGGATACACAAACGCGGTATCAAAATAGTTGATACCGCAGTTGACAGCATGCAGCACTTCGCGTGCACATTCGTTATAATCGCTGGGGAAGCGCATGCAGCCGAACCCCAATATGGATAAATCATTTCTGTATTTCATAGATGCCTCTTTCCAAGTCTGCTTATTTTACGATCTGTACTCATATGCGTATGTGTGTGCTGCAGTCTGCATATGCGGCGACTTTTCAAATATATTTGATTATATCACAAAATCACATTGCAAAACCGTGTCATCAGCCCCATTTTTAAAATGCAGAGCAAAAGAGATCTCTGTGCAGCCGAGCGGCAGGGGGAACAAAAAAGTGGAAAATTATGCAATGCAGTGTTATAATATCTAAAACTGGTCCGTACGAGGAGAGAACTATGAGTAAAAAATTGATTTGCTTCATAGCAGTCGTTGTACTGGCCTTTTCTGTTGTGCCGATCTATTCCACGCCGGTTTCTGCAGCAGGAACGTCAGGTACACTGGCAGGATGCAAACTGCAGATGAGCAGCAAGACTCTGACGATCAACTCCGGCAGTTCAAGACAGCTGCGGGTGACTTACAGTCCCCTGAAACCAAGCAGGATCATTTCTACGACAGCCATCAACTACTATGGAAAATGGACGTCTTCAAATAATGAAGTCGCGCAGGTGTCTGCAAAAGGAAAAGTCAAGGCGCTGAAAGCCGGCAGGGCCACGATCAAATTCAGACTGTGGACCGGAGCAAAGGCCCGCTGCAGAGTCATTGTGCCGGCGAAGGCTTCCGCAAAGGGCAGCGTCTATCTTTACAACGGCAGCTGCCAGCAGTTCACCAGAGCGCTGGCGGGCGCATCGATGGTCGAAGGTACAGATAACAGGCTCAATGGAAGGATCATATCAGATAAATATATAACTAAGGCAGTATATCAAGTCAGAAATGCCGAGGGGAAAATTATCTTCAGCAAGACGAAGAAAAAGAGCGGGGTCAAAAATATCAAATTGTCCTGCGAGAAAATTTCTCTGTATTCGCTGCCGGCAGGAAGCATGACATTTTCGATCACAGTCACAAATACTGCCGGAACTGTTGAACTGTATAAGACGGCATTCAGTGTCACGGGACAGCCGGCTGTAAAATACTGGGGCAGAAAGGCCGCGGAATGGGCACAGTACAGGCTGGGCGATCCATATCCGGCAAATCTTTACGGCACATGGCAGACTGCGGATACGACCGACTGCAGCAATCTGACATTGTGGTCCTATTATCAGGCAACAGGTCAGTGGCTGATGCCGAGGACTGCAGCCGACCAGTACAGATACTGTGTCAAGTACGGTACGAAGCTCACCAGGGACCAGCTGCACAAGGGCGATCTCGTCTTCAAGGGCGGCGCCGATAACGGGAGATATAAAGACATATGCCATGTGGCTATGTATATAGGAAGCGGCATGGTCATAGAAGCAAACGGCACCAAAGTCGCGATAGGTCAGAATTTCAAATACGGAAAGATCTATTACGGAAGGCCGTTCAAACTGTAAGTCAGGCGGCGGTCAAAGCAGCGGCACCTGGGAATTTCAGCATTATTTAGGATGCATATAATAGAATGGCATTGTTATGAGGGCATCAAGACACAAAAAGAAATACAGAAGATCAGGAAGAAAGCACAGAAAAGCAAAGACAGTGATACTGGTGGCAGTGCTGGCAGTAGCGCTGGGTTTTTGCGTATATAAAATTCATGAGGTCATCATCGTGAAAAGCCTCGCCGATATGAAGACGCCTTCGTATGTGACACAGGAATATCTGACTACAGACGGACACCACCGGACCGGGCTGGCTCTGGAGAGGCCGACGAAAATAGTCATACATTATACGGCGAATCCGGGAGCAACAGCGCAGGAGAACAGAGACTACTTCAACCAGAGCACGACTTATGTAAGTTCGCATTTCATCGTCGGGCTGCAGGGAGAGGTCATCCAGTGCATACCGCTCAACGAACAGTCGTCCGCTTCCAACCGCGCAAATCCGTACTCTATTTCCATCGAAGTCTGCACACCGGATTCCACGGGAGAATTCAATATACCCGCATATAACTCCACGGTGAAGCTGACGGCCTGGCTGTGCCGGAAACTGGGGCTGGATGAAAACGATGTCATCCGTCATTACGACTGCGCCGGTGCCAATCACAAACTGTGCCCGCTGTATTATGTGGAACATCCGGCGGCGTGGGAGCAGTTCAAGGAGTATGTCAAGGAACGCATCTGATCCGCAGGAGACTCAGATGATCGGCATTTACAGAACGACTGAGGGAAGCAGCGTACGCGCTGCTTTTTTGTTAACCTAAAATTAACATAATTAACAGAAACGTAACAGTAATTTTAAAACTCTCTTAATATAAGCACCATATACTGAAACCGTAAGAAGGAACAAAGTAAAAAATGCTGTACACGGCACAAGGGGTGCCGCGGGGACCGAAGCAGAAGATATGCGGCAGGTGACCGGAAGGAGACACAGCATAAGGGCACCGGAAGAAACGGTGCAGCAGAAAGAGAGGAAAAAAATGAAAGCAGAAATCCAAAAAACAAAGATCAGGAATCAAGTCAAAAAAAGACGGTTCAAGACAGTACTGCTGGCGACACTGGTACTGGCACTGGGAATCGGAGTTCTGGCAGGATGCGGCAGTGCAGGGAAATCAGGAAACATAACCATAGCCGGATCGACATCAGTACAGCCCTTGTCAGAAGCACTGGCAAAGAGCTATGAAGAGAGCAATTCGAAGGTGAAGATCGATGTACAGGGAGGCGGCAGCGGACAGGCGACCAAATCACTGGATGAAGGGATCGCACAGATCGGAGCACTTTCAAGAGAGCTGGAAAGCGACGAAAAAGATTCTGTATCGAAAAAATATATTATCGCCATGGATGGAGTAGCAGTCGTGGTAAACAAGAATGTCAAGGTAAGCGATCTGTCACTGAAGCAGCTGAAGGGCATATACACAGGAAAGATTACCAACTGGAGCGAAGTCGGCGGCAGCAATGCAAAGATAGCGGTCATCAGCAGAGAAGAAGGATCAGGCACAAGAGAAGCCTTCACAGAGAAGACCGGAGTGCTGGCAGACAACAACGGAAACAAGACAGACAACACGACGAAGGACGCAGTAGTACAGCCATCGACAGGAGCAGTCAGCAAGACAGTGGCTTCCACGCCGAACGCTATCGGATATGTCTCCCTGGCATCAGTAAACAATAAAGTAAAAGAACTGAAAGTCGAAGGTGTGGCACCGAGCGAAAAGACGGTCCTCGACAAGACCTACAAGATCCAGAGACCGTTCATATACGCAGTAGGCAAGGATGTGGATGCAACGACACAGGCCTTCATAGACTGGGTAATGAGCAAGGAAGGACAGGCACAGGTAAAGGACAACGGTTTCATCCCCATAGATGAAACGAAATAAGAGGCATAAAGAATGAAGAGCAACAGAGAAAAAGCAATAGAAAAAATCATCTTCCTCTGCGCCGCGGTCTCAGTTGCCGCGGTCGCTCTCATAACTGTATTCATATTCATGCAGGGAATGCCGGTACTGAAAGAGAAAGGATTACTGACCTTTATCACCGGTACGACATGGGCGCCCACCAATGGCAGCTACGGAATACTTCCGCTGATAGCGGGTACGATGTCAGTTACCATTGGAGCATTGATAATAGGTACTCCCACAGGCGTCGGCTGCGCGGTCTTCCTCGCTGAAATGCTTGGTAAAAGACAGGCCCGCCTGGCAAGATCGGCGATAGAGCTGCTTGCAGGGATACCGTCTGTGGTCTACGGCTTCTTCGGACTGGCCGTGATAGTGCCGGCCATAAGGGGCCTGGCAAAAGCATTGATGCCGGGAACAGATACCACAGGACTGTCAGTACTGGCCGGAGCAATAGTTCTGGCTATTATGATATTGCCGACGATAGTCAGCATTTCTGTGAACGCTGTCGAGGCAGTTCCCATGGAGTACAGGGAAGCATCCCTGGCGCTGGGCGCCGACAAACGTGAAACGATAACCAAAGTAATACTGCCCGCAGCAAAATCAGGAATCTTTTCTTCGATAATACTCGGCATGGGCCGGGCCATCGGAGAGACAATGGCTGTTTTGCTGATAACGGGAAATGTAGCGGTGCTGCCGCACAGCATATTCGATTCTGCGGCCACGATGACCGGAACGATCGCGATGGAAATGAGCTACGCTTCCCCGGAACACCAGCAGGCACTTTTTGCCATAGGCATAGTCCTGTTCGTGATAATAGTGATGCTCAACGGTATCGCGCAGGCAGTAATGAAGAGGTTCGGCAGAGGTGAAAAGGCATGAATACTGTTATAAAGAGAAAAATGATAAAAAGCAGAGTGTACGGCGGGATCGTCTGGGTGATCGCAGGCATAACACTGGCGGCACTGGTAATAATAATCGGCTATATACTGGTGAAGGGAGTACCGCACATAACGTGGGAATTCCTCAGCGGAGAGCCTGAAAATCTCGGACGCGACGGCGGTATATTATCGATAATAATCGGAACGCTGTATGTGACCGCACTGTCGGTGATCATTGCGACGCCTGTAGGCGTGGCGGCTGCAGTGTACTTCAACGAATACTCGAAAGACGGGAAGATAGTGAAGGTAATAAGGTTCTTCACCGAAGTGCTGGCAGGGATACCATCGATAATATTCGGACTGTTCGGCTTCGCATTCTTCGTCATACAGCTGGGCATGGGCTGGTCGATACTGTCGGGCGGTCTTACTCTGGCGGTGATGATACTGCCGACGATAATACGCTCGACCGAGGAAGCACTGAAGACAGTGCCGATGTCGTACAGAGAGGGCAGCCTTGCTCTGGGAGCATCCAAATGGTATACGATCAAAAAAGTCGTACTGCCTTGCTGCCGCAGCGGCATCGTCACAGGCCTGATACTGGGGCTGGGAAGAGCTATCGGCGAGACAGCGGCAGTGATGCTGACAGTAGGAGGCTCGCTGAATATGCCGGCATCGGTGTTCGATTCCACCAGGACCATGGCGCTGCATCTGTATATGCTGGCCAGCGAAGGTCTTTCAGAGGAAAAGACATACGCTACGGCGGCGCTGCTGGTAATAATCGTGCTGCTGATCAATACGGCAGCCAACGAAATAAGCAGAAGAGCAATGAGAGCATAGGAGCCGATGAAAAACACACTGGACGGCAGCGACGGGAACGCGGCGCGGGAACAGAGAAAATCTGAGGACAGGAAAAGTCTGAGGAAAGGGAAAACAGATAATAACAAAGGGAAAATGAGTATAAAAAGGAATACAGAAATGGGAGAAAGAAAAATAGAAAACACAAAGCAAAAGAAGTTCGAGATCAAGGGGCTCGATCTGTATTATGACAGCTTTCACGCGCTGAAGTCCGTGGATATGGATATATATGAAAACGAGATAACGGCGCTGATCGGCCCTTCGGGCTGCGGCAAGTCCACATTCCTGCGGACGCTCAACCGGATGAACGATCTGGTGTCCGGCGTCAGAATAACAGGCGACGTCAGATTTGACGGCCGGGAGATATACAGCAGGGAATCAGATCCTATCGAGCTGAGACAGAAAGTGGGAATGGTGTTCCAGAAACCGAACCCCTTTCCGAAATCGATATATGAAAACATCGTATACGGCTCCAGGATACAGGGCATACACAGCAAGGAAAAGCTGGATGAAATAGTGGAAAAGACGCTCAGGGAGGTCGCTCTCTGGGATGAAGCAAAGGACAGGCTGAACGATTCGGCTATGGGCATGTCCGGAGGTCAGCAGCAGAGACTCTGCATAGCGCGCTGTCTGGCAGTGGATCCGGAGATCATACTCATGGACGAGCCGACCTCGGCACTCGATCCGGTAGCGACTTCAAAGATAGAAGATCTGATACAGGAACTGGTAAAAAAATATACTATCGTAATAGTAACGCATAATATGCAGCAGGCCGGGCGCGTATCAGACAAGACAGCATTCTTCATGCTGGGCGAGATCGTGGAGATGGATAATACGCAGAAGATATTTTCCAATCCTGCAAAGAAGAAGACCGAAGATTATATATCAGGCAGATTCGGCTGAGCGCCGGGAAGCGCAGATGCTGCAGAGAAGCTGTATAAAAAATTAGAGAGGTAATAAAATGGCACCAAGAATAAAAATGAATGATGAGCTGATCGCCATAAACGATAAAATAGAAGTCATCACCGGCAGAGTGCAGGATGATGTGAAAAAGGCGGTACAGTCGATAGTGGACAGAGACGGCGATCTGGCCAGAAGTATAATCGACGGCGGCGACGATGTCGATGACATGGAAGACGAGATCAACGAAGCGTGTTTCAGATTCCTGGCGACTCAGGCACCTGTAGCCAGAGATCTGCGATACTGCATATCGATCATGAAGATGGTCAGAGATATCGAAAGGATCGGTGATCACAGTGAGGATCTGGCAAAATTCACCCTGAGACTGGTCGGGCATGACGATCCGAAAGAACTGATAGATATACCGCGCATGGCTGACATGAGCACCGGCATGGTGCATAATGCCATCAAGGCGTTTATCAACAGAGACCTGAGACTGGCCAGAAAAGTATGGAAAGCCGATGAGGAGGTCGACGAACTCTACAGGACTATATACGAGGAAGAAATAGCTCTTGCCGATCAGATAAGTACGGATACCGAGGCGTGCATAATGTTTGCTTTTATCGCTGCCCATCTGGAAAGAGTCGCGGACTATGCGACGAATATCTGCGAGGAGGCAGTGTTCTATCTCGAAGGCGAATATATGATGGAAGATTGAAAGCACGTGAAAAAACCTGTCATAAAACATCGATGACTGAGCGTCCTCATATCGGATGTGTGCATGGATAGCATTGTGGTATAATGTAAGCCGTAAGGAGGACTTGACATGTCGAGACTTGAAACAGTGAGGACGGGGCTCAGCGGCCTTGATAAGGTATTTCAGTATGTAAGACTGGGTGAAAGTGTAGTCTGGCAGATATCAGATCTGGAAGACTATGCTTTTTTTGCAGAGCATTTTGCAGAGCAGGGGATCAAAGAAGGAAGAAAGGTGATATATTTCCGCTTTTCGGATAAACCCGCGCTTCTTGAAGAACAGGAAGGCCTGCAGATAGTGAAGATGGATATGGACGTGGGGTTCGAAGGCTTTACTATCGGAGTGTATAATGTGATGCGCCGGCAGGACCAGGGCACCTATTATGTATTCGACTGCATGACGGATCTTCAGGCCGTATGGGCAGCAGATTTCATGGTGCGTAATTTCTTCAGGGCGATATGTCCGGCCATAAAGGAAATAAAAGGCGTTGCTTATTTCAGCATCATAAGAGGCGCGCATTCTTATGATTCGACGAGGCAGATATCGAATGCAGCCAGCATCCTGGCGCACGGCCTGAAGGGCAAACGGGGCATGTATGTCCATCCGGTGAAGGTCGTGGGCAGACGCACACCGAACCTGTTCCTGCCGCATCTGTTCAGCGAGGATTATTCAGAACTCATTCCCATCACCGACGGTATCAGCACCAGTAAATTCTACGCGCTGATGAAGAAGCGCAGCAGCCGCAGCGCAGGCAGACGTTTTGCCGACAACTGGGAGAATTTCTTTGTGGAAGCGGAGGGTGCGATAGATGCCGACGAAGCGACACAGGAAAAATATAAAGAAAAGATGTACAAGATGCTCATAGGCCGCGATCCTGTCAGGGAAAAACTGTTCAGGGAGAATTTCACGGTAGAGGATTACCTTGATATCAACTCGAGACTGATAGGCTCCGGCACCATAGGCGGCAAGGCCGCAGGCATGCTGCTGGCCAGAAAGATCATCACCAACAACAGGCCGGATCTCAACGCGCACCTTGAAGAGCACGATTCATACTACATCGGTTCCAATGTGTTTTATACATATCTCATCAGGAACAACTGGTGGAAGCTGTGGCTCGAGCACAAGACCGACGAGGGATATTTTATGGCAGCCAGAGCACTGAAGAGCCAGATGACTTACGGAGAATTCCCGAATCTGGTGATCGACAAGTTCAAGAGGATGCTCAACTATTTCGGGCAGAACCCCATTATCGTCAGATCGAGTTCACTGCTGGAGGACGGATTCGGCAATGCCTTCGCAGGTAAGTACGATTCCGTGTTCTGCGTCAATCTGGGAACGCCGGAGCAGAGACTCAAACAGTTCATTGCCGCAGTCAAGGAAGTCTATGTGAGCTCCATGGACGAATCGGCGCTGGTCTACAGAAAGCAGCGCGGACTGGACAGATCCGAAGAGCAGATGTCCATACTGGTACAGAGAGTATCGGGCTCGATATTCGACGATATTTTCATGCCTGGCGCTGCCGGAGTAGGTTATTCGACTAACTCGTATGCATGGAACAGCAATATCGATCCAGAAGCAGGGATGCTGAGGATCGTTGCCGGACTGGGCACCAGAGCTGTCGACAGGACCTTCGAAGACTATCCGAGGATCGCGGCGCTCGACAGGCCGGATCTGCTGCCGCAGATATCGCCGGATGATAAATTCAAATTCATGCAGCGCAATGTCGATGTGCTGGATTTCACAGACAACATGCTGCTGACAATACCCATTGAGGAAGTAGCCGAGAAAACACCGCGATGGTTCAGCAATTTGATAATCGAACATGACCGTCAGACTGAAGCGCGTCTGGAAGAGAAGGGACGCAGACAGGATGTGATAGCGACATCGTGCGACAAGATCATGAAGAACGAAGAGATCGTCAGGACATTCAGAGAAATGATGGGCACGATAAGAGATCATTATCATTATCCGGTCGACATAGAGTTCACCATCAACTTCTCGGAGGATGGGGATTTTCTCATCAATCTCGTCCAGTGCAGACCTCTGCAGTCCAAGGGCAGCGGCGTCATGAATATCAAGATGCCCGATGTCGGCGAGAAAGATGTTTTCCTCAGACTGGACGGCAGGATAATGGGAGGTCCGGTCAGGAAAAATATCGATATGGTGGCGATAGTGGATGCGAAGGGATATGCGGAGATGCCGTATAAAGATAAATTCTCTGTCGCGGCTGCGGTGGAAGCCATAAATAATTATGCCGGCGCCAATGGTATGAACCTGATGCTCATGGGACCCGGACGCTGGGGCACTTCGTCGGCAGAGCTGGGCGTTCCGGTGAGATATGCGCAGATATGCCATGTCGACGCACTGATGGAGATGTCCTTCGAAAGCAGCGGCCTGATGCCGGAGCTGTCATTCGGTTCGCACTTTTTCCAGGATCTCGTCGAGGCGGACACTTTTTACGGTGCGGTGTTTGAGGCTGACTGTTTCGAAGGGAAGGCCAGCACTTTCAGGCCGGAGATATTTGCAGATCAAAAGGAGATATATGCGGAGATACCGGATACGCTGCCTGCGTTGAAGGATATAATCACGGTATATAAAATCACCGACGGCAGACTGTGTCTGACAGCTGACAGCCGGGAAAACGCGGTATGCTATCTGGAAAAATGATCAACAAAACCGGGGGACTGCAAAGCATCGGCAGCTCGAACCAAAAGGACTGCAGTACCTTGCCGGCGGACCGGCAATAATAGCCGGGCGTACGGCGCTATGCTTATGAAGCGGAACTGAGACTGGTATAGGCCCGATCGTATGTGATGACGACATTATATGACGGGTCTGTTTTTCTTATCTCTTTTTCAACGCGGTCATGTATCTCATTTTCGCTCAGCTCGCAGCTGCTGCTGATAACCAGATCGAAGATGATATTGGTATGCGTCGGCCCCGGGACTATGCGCAGGTCGTGCATGCTGACGACTCCGTCCATTCCGGATATCACACTTTTGACTTCATCGCGCAGTCTGTGCACCAGCGGGTCGTTGACGCGGATAGGGTCCATATGAGCTACGAGCTCGATATGCAGGGCATCGGAAAGTTCTTTCTCCAGATTATCGATAGTGTCATGACTGTCCATGAGATCGCCGTCTGCATCCACTTCTATGTGTATGGAAGCGAAGATCTTGCCGGGGCCGTAATTGTGGACGACGAGATCATGTATGCCGAGGACGCCTTCGTGCGCCATGGACAGCTGCGCGATCTGCTTCACGAGATCGTGATCGGGAGCTTCGCCGAGCAGCGGAGAAGAGGTCTCTCTGATCAGCTGGATCCCGGACCAGATAATGAAGAGGGCGACAATGACGCCGAGATAGCCGTCGACGACGATGCCTGTGAATTTCGTTATCAGTACGCCCAGCAGCACTACGCTGGTGGTTATGACATCGTTGCGGCTGTCTGTTGCCGTGGCTTTGAGTGTGAGAGAATCGATCTTCTGACCGATCGAGCGGTTGAAGAAGGTCTGCCACAGCTTGACGAATATGGCGATCACGAGGATAAGGATCGTGATAACGGTGAATCTGACGGCCTGGGGATGGATGATCTTTTCTACGGATGACTTCATCAGCAGAGCGCCGACGATGATTATGAATATCGAGATGAACAGTCCGGTGAGGTATTCTATCCTGGCATGGCCGTAGGGATGATTTTTGTCTTCCGGCTGCGAAGCCAGTCTGAAGCCTACCAGAGTGATTATAGATGAAGACGCATCCGAAAGGTTGTTGATGCCGTCTGCGATTATGGATATACTGGACGAGATCAGGCCCATGATTATTTTCAGAGAACACAAAAACAAATTCGATATTATGCCGACGATGCCGGCCAGCTTGCCGTAGCTCTCGCGGACAGCAGGGTCCTTTACATTTTTATGGTCTTTAATGAATAATTTTATCAGCAGTTTTCCCATTGTGATATGCAGCCGTCTTGCGATCGGCTCTCCTTGTGATATAAAGCTGTCTTTCGGTCAACTCTTTGTTTCAGCGCAGGCAGCGGTTTATTTTCCGGTCTCTTCATCGAGCGCTTTGTTGAGTGCTATAGTCAACTGATCAGCGCAGGCAGCGGTTTATTTTCCGGTCTCTTCATCGAGCGCTTTGTTGAGTGCTATAGTCAACTGATCAGCGCATGATGTGGATTTGTGCCCGCAGCGGTTGCCCGCAAGTTTTTCAGTCACTTCTCCGACGCTCATGCCGTCAGTCAGTATGCTCAGAGCCTGGAGGTTGCCCTTGCAGCCGCCATGGAATTTGATATTTCTGACCCTGTCGCCGTCGAGTTCAAAATCTATGCGCCTTGAACATACGCCTTTTGTTTTATATGAATGTTTCATAGCTTTGACCTTTATTATTTTCTGATGTAATTGTATAATAACACCATGCAGGACTATGTCCGTGCAGAGCATCGAAAGTATTATAACATAAAACGGAAGGATAATCATTGAAAGTAGTCTGTATAGGAAACAGTATAGTAAACGGCTTCCCCTGGCCGAGAAGCAGCAGCTTTTCTTCGGTGCTGCGGCGCAAGGCAGGATGGGAAGTGATCAATAAAGGGATCAACGGCGATATAACGGATAACATCAAAAAAAGATTCGCGCATGATGTGCTCGATCACAGGCCTGATATGGTGATGATACTCACGGGCACGAACGATCATCTTATGGGAGGACATACTCCCGAAGAAACAGCGGCGGCGCTGATGGATCTGAGAGACATGGCGATCTCGGCGGGTATAGAACCCGTTCTGATGACACCGCTGCTCACCTTCCCGCCGCAGGCGTCGGAGTGCTGGATGAAGGGCGCGGGAATAGATTATGAGAAGGTAAATGACCAGCTGACGGAGCTGGCAGACATCATCCGCACAAGCGGATGCAGATATGTCGATCTGCAGGAGGGGTACAAGTCATATGGAAAATATTATGATGGTGTGCATCCGGATGAAAAAGGGCAGGAGATCATAGCTTCCCTGATAGAAAGCAGTATGACCGCAGACTGACGGCTGCGGAAATGATGCGGAGCAAGGAGAGGACGGGATCATGAGAAGTGAACGCAAGGAGCGGAAGAAATCAAAGGCGCCGGTCATAATAGTGATCGTTGTCATCATTGCGGCTGCGGCTGCGGGGGCGGCGATATACTGGTATATGAACAGTCAGCAGAAGGATGTGAAGATGACTGATGTCAGAGTGACAGATCCGCTGACCGGTGAAAAATGTCTGGTCCTGCCTTCGAGGCCGGTGATGGTATCCACTGATAATGACAGCTCTCTCGCCAGACCGCAGTCGGGCCTGTCATATGCGGACATAGTTTATGAAGTGCCGGCTGAAGGCGGGGCTACGCGCCTTGAACCGATATATTACAGCAAGGTCCCCAAGACGGTGGGACCGTGCCGGAGCGCAAGGCCTTATATCGTTGATATCGCCAGAGAATACAAGGTGGTTTTTGTGCACCACGGGTGGAGCCCTCAGGCAAAGGCATATCTGAAGAGCGGCAAGATACCTTATCTGAATGCCATGACCAACGGCAGCAGCGGCGGGGTATTCCACCGTTCCGCCAGTCGTAAGGCGCCGCACAACAGCTACGCCAGCTACAAAAGGATATGGAAGAAGATAAAGGCTGAAGGCTGGGACGAAAAGCAGGATGTAAAAGCAGGTTACAAATTTTATGAAAAGCAGGCGTCCGGAGATTCGTCAGAGGGAGCAGATAGTACGGCGGATCATTCATATAAGGACAGCAGATCTGCGGAGACGGTGAAGGTCATGTATCCCGCGGTCGCTGATATGTACAGATACAACAGCGAAAAGGATACCTATTATAAATTTGTCGACGGTGCAGTCTACAGGGATGCTGCCACAGGCAGACAGATCAGCACCAGAAACATACTGGTTCAGTATGTAAAGAGCAGCGTTATCGATACGGTAAAGAACAGATTGAAAATCGATATGTGCGCCGGCGGCAGAGCGATCCTGTTCACTCGCGGCAAAGTTGTCAGCGGAAAATGGTCGAAAGATAATCTTGATTCATCGACAGAGTTCAAAGATAATAACGGTGATAAGTACAGACTGTCGAAGGGCAACACCTGGATAATGATCATCGATCAGTATGCAAAGGTATCTTATTCTTCGACAAACTGACAGGCTGCAGAGGGCAGCCGTTCTTGAAACGCAAACGCAAACGGACTGCAGAAGGTATCCTGTCTGAAACTGCAGACGGACTTGAGAGAATAGCACAGTCTGAAACCGAAAACGGACTTGAGAAAAGATCACAGTCTGAAATCGCAGTCAGTCTTGGAACAGCAGCGGCATTTTGCGCCCGGATCAGAGTATCCGGCAGAAGTGCCGTTTTTATTGCTGCCGTTTTCAGATTTATTGCTGCCGTTTTCAGATTTATTGCTGCCGTTTTCAGAGCATGCGGTACTGTCCGGGTCAGCGCAGATGCCAATGAGCGCAGTCACGGACTTGGAAGGGATCATCATCAGCGTATCTGTCAGGACGATGCCGGGTTCGGGCAGCAGCTCCAGCAGCTCCTTCTGCGCCTGCAGAGGAAAGTCTCCGTAGCCGGGGCTGTATCGGGTGCGGAGACTGAAGCCGCCAGGGATATCAAGGCCGGCCGTGAATTCGTCACACAGCTCTTCGACTGCGGCGGAACCGCAGGCCTGCATAACATATGCTTTGGTGATCTCTCCGCTTTCGGTATACCTGTCTGTCAGCTCGTCCGGGGCGGGGCCGATGGTGGCGGCCAGGATCATGGCTCTGTCGCATCCTTTGAGATGCGATGAAAGTGTCCGGCTCTCGAATTCGGCCAGCACAATTTTTTCATTATCGTCCGCATTTTGAGCACCAGTTCCGCGGCCGCGGAGAAGACGGACAGTATCCATATCTGTTTCGACAGCTGTCACACAGCTGGTCACTTCCCAGGCAGGGACCGCCAGCAGTTCGTTCAGACAGTCTTCAACAAGAGCCACGGTCCTGTCGTCAGGCGTGGCTCCCTTATATCCCATATATCTGTATATTTCTTTTCTTGGAACGTTCATGTCATCCTCCGGCCGGCATTGATGATACCTGCTGAGCCCGTTAACTGATATCAGTTGTCAGAAGGATCTGTAGCGACTACCTTCTGCAGTACAGTGTTTGCTACGCCGCCTGCAGTCTCGCTGCCCCAGCCGCCGTTTTCCACGAGCACTATGAAGGCATACGGATAGCCGGGGTTCTTTATGAATCCCGTAAACCATGAATGCGGCTGCTTGCCGTTGCCGAGTTCAGCTGTGCCGGACTTTGCATACAGCTTGAGGCCCGGGAAATTAGCCTGCCCGTAGTTGCTGATAACATCGTTCCTCAGCATGGAGCGAAGTTTTTTCGCCGTAGAAGCCTTGATCAGTTCATCGGTCTTGCTGGTCCAGTCGAAATCCGCCGGCATGCCGTTGGAGAATTTGAGGCTGGAGATTATTTTCGGCTCTACGGATTTGCCGCCGTTGGCGACGGCTCCCATATATACCATCATGGAGCAGGGATTGACAAGATCCTTATACTGGCCTATGCCGGTCCATGCTTCCGTGACCTTGCTGCTGGGGAATTCGAATGAGCTGGGCGTAGTGCGTATGCCGTTGACGGAATAACTGGTGGTCAGTCCGGATTTCTTGACATACTCTTTCAGAGTGTCCATGCCGAGCCGCAGAGTGATATCGGCAAATCCGCAGTTGCATGATTTTGCCAGTGCGGACTTGAAATTCACATAACCGTGGGGTTCTGTACAGGTGACCTTGTCTGAACTGTAGGTGCCGTATTTGTGGGTCCCGGTGCAGTAATATGACCAGCTGTTGATATCGCCGAGCTTTTCGATCGCGGCAGTCGAGGTGATGACTTTGAAGATAGATCCGGGAACTACTGTGGCATTGAGAAGCTTATTCATATAAATGCCGGAGTTTTCATCGGTATCAGCGTTTTTGGGAGGATCTTCAGGGTCATAATTGGGGGAGCTGACCATGCAGATTATACCTCCGGTCTTATAATTATAAACTCCCACGCAGCCCTTCCTGCCGGCCAGCGCGCTGTTGGCAGCCGCGCATATTTTGGAGTCGATGGTCAGGTAGAGCTGTCTTCCCTTGTCTGAGGTGGAAAAAGTTCCGCTGAGCAGATTGTAGCCGACCAGCTTGTCGGCGAAGACGCGGTTGGCGCCGGTGGCGATATTGCCGACACTGTCGCCGACCGTATGGAGAGTAGCTTTCCTGATCGCCAGCGAACTGTTGTATTTAGGCGTGCCGGTCTTGTTGTTCTGCAGCAGAATTTTGCCGTTGACATCATAAATAGCGCCCTTGGCTATATAGCCGTTGGTGTACACATCCTGATTGTTCTGGAAGGATACCCAGTCTCCGCCGTAGCGGACTACTCTGTATGAATAGATGCCGACTCCGACAAAAAGGATGCCGGCCAGGACCAGGCACAATATTGCTCTTTTTTCAAGTTTTCTCATTGTCCGGTCTCCAGTTCCTCAATAAATTCATCTACATCGGTCTCATCGGTCGACGCCACTGCTATGCTGGCATTCTGCCTGGTGTCAGCCGCCTTGAGGAAGGCGAGCAGCCCCCAGCTGGCCAGCATACTGGTACCTCCGTTTGAAGTGAACGGCAGGGTCACGCCGGTGAACGGCAGGATGTCGACTGAGCCGAGCACATTGAGCATGGTCTGCACTATTATCAGCGAAGTTGCAGAGCAGGCAGCGATAGTATAGTAAGCCGAACGGCCGGCCCTGATGGACCTGACGGCAAATAAGCAAAGTGTCAGCAGCGATACAACGATAAGTATGGCTGTTATCAGGCCCCATTCTTCCTGCACCATGCAGAAGACAAGGTCTGTATCCACGGCCGTGATATTATGGACCCAGCCGTCGCCGGCGCCGAGTCCCAGAAGGCCTCCGCTGGAACCGCCGGAAAGTGCTCTGGTCTGCTGGAATCCCTGGTCGTCAGGATAATCCCAGATATGTCCCCATGAGGCAAATCTGCTGCTTATGTGCGGTACGAAACGTATCGCCATCAGTCCGCCGAGTCCGCATACGCCGAGGACGAGGACCAGCTTGCCGAATTCTCCGCTTCTCAGGAAAGACATCACCAGGAAGGTGGCGAAGAAGATCAGGGCTGTGCCGAAGTCGTTCATCACGGCCAGAGAGCCCAGACAGAAGATGGAAAACAGCATGAACATCGACAGGTTTTTCTTTTCATATAATTCGTCAAGTGTCGCCGAGCCGATAAATATAAAGGCTATTTTTACGAGTTCGGAAGGCTGCAGGTTCATGCCGCCCAGATGTACCCAGTTGACAGATCCGTTGGTAGCCTGTCCGAAGACGATGTTTATGAGCAGCAGCCCGATGCTGAGCAGCACGAGCAGTTTACGTATCCTCAGTGCCCTCGACAGATCACGGAGATACCAGCAGAGGACTACGAACAGACCCATGCCGAGGATTATTGCCATGAACTGTTTGAAAATAGATTCCGGAGCAGAACTGGCAACAATAGATAAATTAATCGTGCATAAATAGAATGCAATCATTTCCATCTCGAAAGCCGTTCTGTGCATGCTTCTCATAACTATGCAGTAGGCCCACATGACCACAGTGAACAGCGCGAAGCAGACCAGCACCAGCATCGGCAGCGAGGAGCCGCGTGCGGCGATGAACTGTATGCAGGTGAGTATCTGGAATATAGTCAGTGCGATCAGAGATACCCACGGCGAAAACGGCTTTGTCTGTCTGCGCCTCATCTCTCTGTTCGTGATCTTTTCTTTCAGGCTGGCCGGGACCAGAGTGCATTCGACGCCGCCCATGGTGATGGTGTCCCCCATTTCCACAGGTGTGGACTGATATACTGACAGTCCGTTTATGAGCGTGCCTCCCTTGGAACCGAGATCGTTGTATTTCCAGTTGCCGTCCTCGTCTCTGACCAGAGTGCCGTGATTTCTTGATACCGTCATAATATCGATTACGATGTCGGCGCTGGTAGCTCTGCCTATGACATTCTCCCAGTGTCTCAGCGGCTGGTGGCTCCCGTCGGGCAATGCAAGATACGCCCATATCTCCGAGGGGTTCTGTGACGCCAGGAGAGAGCGTATTGATTTTATCAGTATGAATAATGTTAGGGCTACGAACACATACCTTACTACTGTAGTATAGTAGGTAGCAAACTGCGGGTATGATTCGAATAATGCCGCCAGATGTTTCATTATCGGATTGGCGGCTTCTGTCAGTACGTTCAAATCATGATCCTTTCCGGCCTGCGGCCATAAAAATCAACTATCAGTAATTATACCATAAAAGCAGGATAAAATAGTAATGGAGCAAGGTTTTTATGTTTTTTTGACAAAACAGGCAGAATGCAAAAGATATGCAGCAGGTGTATAATATGGACATATCGCAAAGCGGAGGGGATCTGTATGAAAACGATCAGAAGAATACTTATATGCATATGCTGTATCACAGCTGCGGCAGCGATGTCTGCCGCTGCGCTGCCGGAAGGGACGGCAAATGCTGCCGATACCAGCCGTTCTGATATCACGATCGCGCTGGATGCGGGGCATCAGACAATAGCTGATCTGAAATATGAAAGGGTAGATCCCGACAATAAAAAACTGGGAAAGAAATACAAGATGGCCGGAGGCTGTTCATCATACTACAACGGCATGCCGGAATATAAATACACTTTGATCATCGCCAAAAAACTCAGGACGGCGCTGGAGAAGAAGGGATATAAGGTGTATATGGTACGCACAAAGAACAATGTGCATATCGGCTGTCAGGACAGGGCAAAAAAAATCAACAGCAGCGGTGCCAGGATAGCCATCCGCCTGCACTGCGATTCTTTCGGACACAGCGCCAGAGGCGTATCGACGATATACAAGCCGGGGCATAACAGTTATTACAGCAGATCGGACGCCAGACGCAGCAAGGTGCTGGGCAGCTATATACTTTCAGGCGAATGCAGTGCGACAGGGTTCAGCAAACGTTATAATACCGCCAGCGACAGTATGACCGGACAGAACTGGAGCCGGATACCTGCGGCTCTGATCGAAATGGGTTTCTTCAGCAACCGCAGTGAAGCAAAGAAAATGAGTATGGCATCATGCCAGGACAAGATCGTCAAAGGCATCGGCAGCGGCATAGAAAAATATATGAAGAGATATTACAATGTAAAATAACTCTGAACGATCATCGCAGCATAACACGGATCAGTCATCGCTGAACAGCACTTATAGATCATTGCAGAACAGCCGTGATCAGTCAGCGATGATTTTTTTTGCGAATTTCACCGTATCGGTGGCATCATGCGCATATATGTCCGCGCCGATACGGGAAGCATATTCTTTGTTCAGCACTGCGCCGCCGACGACGGTCAGGCATCCGAGCCCGGCGTCCTTCAGCAGCTTTATGGTCGTTTCCATATAGGGGACGGTAGTCGTCATCAGAGCTGAAAGGCCTACGATCTTCACTGAGGGATCGGCGGCTGCAGCGACTATTTTTTCGGGCGGCACATCGCGGCCCAGATCTATGACATCAAAGCCGTTGCTCTCCAGCAGGACTTTGACGATGTTTTTCCCTATGTCATGTATGTCGCCGTACACTGTGGCCAGTACGATGGAACCGTCCGGAGATGCGCTTTCGGTACCGCTGCCGTTTCCTGCATGGCCGGCTGCGGCTGATCCCGGAGCGGGTGCCTGCCGGCTGATCGCTTCCTTGACTTTATCAAAGGCTGCGTTGGCGGCTTCGGCGCTGGCCAGCAGCTGGGGCAGGTAGGCCTGCTTTTTTTCGTAGCGTTCTCCGATGGTATCGAGTGCAGGGATTATATGACGGTCGATCACTTCCTGGGGAGGCAGTTCGACGAGAAGCGCACCGGAAAGTTCGCCGGCCCGTTCCTTGAGCCCCGATACTATCGCTGACTGCAGAGTCAGTCCCGGTGCAGAGGTGGATCTGCTGTCTTTCCTGTCTGCAGATATCCCGCTGCCGCCGTCAGTTCCCGCATGACGGGCATCATTTGTTTTTCCTTCTGCCGCCGCGTCCGCCTTTCCTTCTGCTGCCGCAAAAGCATCGTCGAGTACGCAGGCAAATTCCGCGCGGCATCCATCCTCGGCCGGGACATGTCCGCCGCCGCATTCATCATCGGTCGGGACATGTCCGCCGCCGCATTCATCCTCATTTGGCGCATGTCCGCTGAGATATTTTTTTTCATCCGCTGCAGGTGCGCCGCATATGAGTCTGTACGCTTCCATCATATCCTCCGAAAAAGGATCGATGATGCCGGCATCCAGGCCGCACGACAGCGCCCAGGCGTAGAAGGCTTTATTGATCCTGTTCCTGCCGGGGAGCCCGAAGGAAATATTTGAAACTCCCAGCACGGTAGCGACACCGAGCTTTTCTTTTATCATTTTCAGGGAAGCAAGGGTAACTTCTGCGGCGCTGCGGTCGACGCTTACGGTCAGAGTCAGAGGATCTATGATCACATCCTTGCGCGGTATGCCGAATGATGCGGCACGGCTGATGATTTTTTCGGCAACGGCTGTGCGGCCTTCAGCAGTATCAGGTATGCCGCCGGCATCGAGCGCAAGGCCGATGATGACGCCGCCGTATTTTTTCACAAGCGGCAGTATCGATGACAGACTGCTGTCTTTGCCGTTGACGGAATTGATCACCGCCTTGCCGTTATAGCGGCGCAGAGCTTTTTCCATGGCTTCGGGTTTCGAGGTATCTATGACCAGCGGAGCATCCGAGACTGTCTGCAGTTCTTTCATCGTTTCCGCCAGCATGGCCGTCTCGTCGATATCGGGCAGGCCGACATTGAGGTCATTGATATGGGCTCCGGCTGCCGTTTCGGACAGGCCCAGTTCGCATATCGCCGAAAGTGATTTCTGCCTGAGGGAAGCGGCTACGCTCTTGTTGCCGGTCGGATTTATCTTTTCGCCTATTATCACAGATTCATGTCCGATCTCGACGCTGTGAGTGTATGAGCATACGAGAGTGCGTTTTTTTTCAGTGACCCCGGCAGCAGGTACGCTGCCGCATTTTTCTATCATTTTTTTGATATGTTCCGGAGTGGTACCGCAGCATCCGCCCAGCATCTGTACGCCGGTACCGGCAAGGGAACGCATTTCGCCGGCAAAAGCATCAGGATCAAGATCGTAGATGACATGTCCGTTTTTTTCAGAAGGCAGTCCGGCATTGGGGTATACGACAACGGGGACAGAGGCATATTCCAATAAAGACGGAACAAAATGTTCAATGACCGACGGCCCGAAGCCGCAGTTGATGCCCAGGGCAGATGCCCCCATCGATTCTGCGAGTGCGGTCACAGCAGTGAGATCGGCACCAGTCAGCAGCCGCCCGTTCTCGTCAAGAGTGACAGAAGCTGCGAACGGCAGGTCGGAATTTTCTTTCACCGCCAGTATGACTGCTTTAAGTTCATACAGGTCGGCGATGGTTTCTATCTGGATGAAATCGGCGCCGGCCTTTTCTGCCGCGCGCACAGCAGGTCCGTAAGAGGCGACGACATCTTCAAAATCCGCGTCGCCGGACGGTGCCAGAAGTCTGCCGCACGGTCCGAGGCTGAAGGCGATCTTCGGAGTTATCGGCGAGTCGGTCCGTGATGTGCTTCCACCGTCAGCAAGAGCCAGGCGGATGCCGCAGCGGGCATTGTCTACTGCAGCAGAGGCCATCTCAGCGACAGAATATTTCGGGTCAGGAAGCTTGATGGTACTGAGTCCGAAAGTATTGGTAGTGATGATATCGCTGCCGGCCGCGATGAACTGTCTGTGTATATCGCTCAGCAGATCCGGCCTTTCGATGTTCCAGTATTCGGGAACGGCTCCTGCAGGCAGACCCGCTTCCTGGAGCATGGTACCCATGGCGCCGTCGTAAAATATTCTGTTCCCTGTGTTGTTTATCGTCTTGAAGAGATCCTTCATAATGTTCCTTTCATGTTATCCAGAGGCAGGATCCTGCCTGGCCATAGATCTATATGTAAAAGTACAATCATTATAACACAAGTCCCTGCCGCAGCAAGGGCATACCGGCGCAGGCACGGGGCGGCAGCAGCGCTGCACACCGGCACTGAAACATCCGCAGAAAAAGCGTCAATGCAGGTATGGAAATACCGCGGCAGCGGCTCAGGTGGCAAAGTATACAAGGGTACAATATGCACAAAAAAACAATCACAAAATCTTCTGAAAACTATTGATTTTTATGTTCACGATGCTATAATTTATTTCACAAAGAGGAAGGCAGGCAGACCGGAACGCAGGAAAGTGCGACGGAGAGCAGGCAGCAAAACACGAAAGCAGAAAAAAGCGCAGACAGCCAAAGCGATGCCGGACAGACAAAGCGGAAGCGAAAGCCGAGCGGAGAACGGAACGCAGGAAGCGGGCTTCAGGCGATGACGAAGGAAGCAAAAGCGTAAGCAAAGCTGAGAGCAGGAAGGCATGAGCAAAAAGCGGGGCGCAGACGGCAGCAGCCGGTAACAGAGCTGAGTGGGATGCGAGGCACACGAAATCGGACGCAGAGAGCGGAGGAACGGCAGCTGAACTCGGAGTAATAGATCAGGATCGAAAGGTCCTGAGGAAGAAAGAAGGTGGAACCACCCGAAGTGCTTAGTGAAAATGTAATTAAATAACACCGGTTGCAGATAAAGAGCAGCTCTGACGGCAGGGAGCCGCGGAGTATAGAGTAAAGTGAATGCTTTAGCAAGGCCTTGAAAGACATGGATGTTGTAAGAGCAATGGCCCCCGGGGATGTAGTCCGGGAAGGCAAGTCCATATAAATCGGAAGGGCGTAAAGACGGAAACTTTGGGAAAGAGATAAGGCTCGGATGCAGCCGGTGTTATATTTTTTGAACTTTTAATACACCGGCATCCGCGTATAATCCAGGCCGGGAGATCCGTATCATTCGGACCGGGAGATCCGCAGCCTTCGGACCGGAAGATCCTTATCATTCAGACCGGTCATCATTCCAGCAGTCCAGATCGTCTATACCTATATCGGAGCCGCGAAAGTCTATCTTTCGTCCGGCTTTCTTTTTTTCTCCATAATCATTCAGCGCATCGAAGGCTTTGCGGCGCAGCAGGAAAATGGCGATGATGTTTATGGTGGCCATGGAAGCCATGATGATATCGGCAACGCTCCAGGCTATCTCCATGCTGATGATCGAGCCGATGAATACGATGGCTACGCATACGCATTTGAATATATTCATGACCATATTGCTTGATGATATAAATTTCATATTCGCTTCCGCGTAATAGAAATTGCCTATTATCGAAGTGAAAGCAAACAGGGTTATGCAGACGGTAACGAACAGTATGCCGATACTGCCTATCTGCGAGCTCAGAGCTTTCTGCACGAAGGGTATGCCGTTGAGAAGTTTTCCTGTTTCGGGATCCACAGAACCCATCTGACCTGACAGCAGATCGATGAAGGCTGTGGTGGAACAGATTATCAGGGTGTCGATATATACGGATATGACCTGAACAGTTCCCTGCTTCACAGGATGAGATGTGTCGGCGGAGGCGGCGGCGTTTGGAGCCGAGCCCATGCCCGCTTCATTGGAAAACAGTCCGCGCTTTATACCGTACACCAGGCAGGAGCCTGTCAGACCGCCGGCGATGGCGTGGAAGTCGAAGGCGCTTTTGAAAATGAGAGCAAAGGCCGACGGTATGTGGGTGATATTCATGAAGAAGATCACAAGGCCGACCACGATATACAGGATGGCCATTATGGGTACCAGGATGCTGGACAGCTTTCCTATGAACTGTCCTCTGGCAAAGAAGCAGCATGCAGCCAGACCGGCGATAATGAGGCCGATGATCAGAGGCCACTTTGTATGTGCAAAGTCGTCGATATAATAGTCAAATGATGATGATATGGTATAGGACTGCAGTTCATTGAATCCAAAAGCATATGTAAGGATCAGGGTTATCGCGAATATGATGCCGAGCCATTTGGCATGCAGACCTTTTTCGATGTAATAGGCGGGGCCGCCCTTGAAGCCGGTCTTGGAGTCCGTTTTCTTGTATATCTGTGCCAGAGTCGACTCAACAAAGGCGCTGGCTCCTCCGAGCACAGCAATGAGCCACATCCAGAAAACCGCACCCGGACCGCCTGTCACGATGGCGGTAGTTACGCCGGCGATGTTGCCGGTGCCTACACGGGAAGCGGTGGCTACCATAAGGGACTGGAACGACGACATGTTGCCGGCATCCCTGGGCTTTTCCAGCATGGTCCGTATGCCGTCCGGTATCAGGCGGATCTGAACGAACCGGCTCTTCACAGTAAAGAACAGGCCGACGCCGATCAGCAGATATGTAAGATAATAAGTATATATATACCCGTCGATTTTATCGAGCACACTTCCCAAATATTCCATTCTCTTCCTCTTTATGTAGTATAATAACACAGACCAACGAATAAAATTATATATTCCAAATCTGGAAGATGCAATATGAAATAGATAATCCGGCAGCAGCGGCTGTATACAGGAGAAACCGGTATGAAGGGTAAGAAAGAAATAAGACTGTATGACATGATATTTCCCATATGGCTGATATGGCTGTTCCCCATGTCGCTGGCAGCGGTCCTGCCTGCCAATTTCATATGGGATATGCTGATGCTGCTTATCATCATGAAGTGCCTGAAAATAGAAAATCCGTGGCGGGAAGTGAAAAAGGCCGTGGTCAGGACCTGGGCTTTCGGCCTGCTGGCAGACCTTATCAGTTCTGCTTTCCTGTTCCTGCTGATGAGCGCTGAGCCTGAGGGGCATACCGCAATAGGCAAGCTGATAGGAGACGGGATCTACGGCGCGACATATGATCCGTTTGCGAATGTGTTATCTTTCCTGTTCGTGACGATAGCTGTAGCGATAGCAGCTCTGTGCATATACTGTTTCAACATCAAATTCGCGTTGAAGAAAGTCGCCGCGGCGGAGGCCGAAAAGAAACGGATCAGTCTGTTCATATCGCTGACGACGGCGCCGTATCTGTTTTATCTGCCGCTTGACTGTCTGCTCGGGGGTTATTTCAGCGGTTAGCAGATCGGCGGCATCAGGAGAGCACAGCCTCTATCGTTTAAACCGATCAAAAAATCAAATTTCAGACCCAGACAAATCAATTCTTGAAAAACATCTGCTTACATGTTAATATTGTAAGCGGTCGTCGGGACGTGGCGCAGCTTGGTAGCGCGATTGCTTCGGGAGTAATAGGCCGCAGGTTCAAATCCTGTCGTCCCGACCAAAACACAAAAGATGCCCATAGGGCATCTTTTGTGTTTTTATAGATCGTAAGGATTTGAACCTGCGGAGCAGCCAAAAAATTGATAGGGAAAGACCGGAGTGGTATAATATCATGGGGAATAGTGAGAGGATGGGTGTCATGACAGAGAGTGCTGAAATCACAATGGAGGAGATCCTGCAGATCGTATCCGGAATTGCGGGAGATATTTCTGTATATCAGATCAGGGACGCGGAATACAAAGTCCTTTATTATTCAGACAGCATCCCTGCAACACAGGGGATGACAGACAGAGAATATAAAAAAGAGATGGCGGTCAATGCTACCGATACTATGCTGAAACGGGACAGGCCCCGTCTTTATGCTGCGATCAAAGAGTCGCTGGAACAGCAAAAAGAAGGCGAATGCTACTATAGAGTAAAACATAAGACAAAGGGTTATGTATGGGTGCATGCGAGATGCAGACAAATCGGGACCATGGACAGCTGGCCGGTGATACTGGCCAATTTTTCAAATACCAGTTCAGAAGCAGAATTCTACAGCAGCATCCTTGACAGCTCAGATACAATGGTCATGGTCTCGGACAGAGATACATATGATATCCTTTATATAAATCAGATAACAGCGGATTATTTCGATGTCGATTATGACAGTGTGTATGAAGTGCCTTGCTATGTGAGCTTCAACGGCAGGACGGAACCCTGCGAATGGTGTCCTGTAAAGGAGATGAAGGAGGGCGAATTCAATGCATATGAGCACTATGACAGGAAACGCAGATGCTGGCGAAGAATAAAGACAAGATTCATAAACTGGTGCGGCTATGACGCCTTTGTTCACTATATCGAAGACATAACGGAACAGAAACTGGAGGAGAGGCGATATCACTACGCCGTCAGGGAGCTGCTCGGTGCAGATCCGAATTCACTGTGCGCTTTCAGACTGAATCTTACGAAAGATACCTGCAGCGGGGCCGGCGGGTCTCTGCAGCCGATCATGAAAAGCCTTGAAGCAGATACAGCTGACGGTATGATAAGCAATGCCGGTTCGTTTTTCTGTGATGAAAAGGACCGTGAAGAATTTTTAAAGACTTTTTCCAGAAACAGTATATTATCATCATTTGAACTGGGGCAGGACAGATTCACATTCGATTTCAGGGCCAGAAAGAAAAGCGGCGGCACCAGGTGGGTGAGGATATTCCTCAACATCATCCGCAATCCCGATACGGGGGATACAGAGGGTGTTATTTATGCTGCTGATATTTCTGAATCAGTAAAGAAAGACAGGCTGATCAGACTGATCTCGGCAGCCGATTATGATTTTATGCATATGCTGCATACGGAAACCGGCAAACTGGAATTTATTTTCATGTCTGACAGACTGGCTCCCATATATCGCGAGCACTACAGTGATCCCGGCGCTCTTTATGACTATGAGGAAAGCTTTCGCTTCTCTGCACAGTCATGGGTGGACACCGATGAGCGTGAAAGCTATATCGCAAAGTCGGCGCTGGGAAAGGTCATCAGCGAACTCGATAAAAACGGCTCATATGAGATCATAGTAAAAGGACATCCTGCCGATGCGCCTGAGAAAATAATATACAGGAAAATCCAGCATTTCTATCTGGACGATGATAAAAAAACGATCGTCGTACTTCAATCCGATGTGACAGAAATATATATGAAAAAACAGGCGGAAATCGACAGCGCCAAAAGGGAAGCTGAAAGGATAGAAAAAATTCTGGATTCGATAACAGAGGGCATATGTGTATTCAATATGTATGATGAAGAGCATATTGAACTGTCATTCATCAATAAACAGATGCTTCGTCTGCTGGGTATGGGGACACCTGATGACAGCATGTCTGCAGAAGACCATAAAGTCATCGTCAGATACTATGATGATATTTTCGGAGGAGTCCATCCCGATGATCTGGAACGTGTGAGGGAATCATTTAGGAAAGGTTATTACAGTCAGGGATTCAAAGTCGAAAAATACAGGATACTGGGCGGCGACAAAAGATACTACTGGGTCACTGTAAGCATGAAGGTCAGAGAGGCAACAGATAAGTACAAAGTATTTTATGCGACATACCGTGATGTTTCTGAGGAGATAAGACTTGAAGAGGAGCTGAAGAGCCAGTTGGCCGGAGAGATAAAACTCAGGGAGGAAGCTATATCCGCCAATCAGGCAAAATCAGAATTTCTCTCGCGGATGAGTCATGATATCCGCACGCCGATGAACGGGATAATAGGCATGACGCATATAGCCGCCGAGCAGGATAATATCGCCGACATCAAAGAATCGCTGAGGAAAATAGAATTTTCATCGAAATTCCTGCTGGGGCTGGTCAATGATATACTTGATGTAGCAAAAATAGAAAGCGGCGAAGTAAAGCTGCATCCCGAACCGTATCCGTGGAAGGATATGGAGAAATATCTGGCTTCCATAATCAGACCTCTCTGCGAAGAAAAAGGCCTGAAACTGGAGATAAAAGACAACAGCATAAAAGAGCTGATACCTATAATGGACAGGCTCAGGATAAATCAGATAATGTTCAATATCCTCTCGAATGCCGTGAAATACACTCCGGAGGGCGGGACCGTCAAACTGGAATGCGATGAAAAGAGGACCGCTTCCAGAAGGAAAAGAATCGTGCTGACAATAAGCGACAACGGCATCGGCATGAGTGAAAGCTTCATGAAAACACTCTTCGATCCTTTCGCGCAGGAAGAAAGATCTGCCGCTTCACCGATTCACGGGACAGGACTCGGGCTGTCGATAGTCAAAAAGCTCACCGAACTAATGGACGGGACGATCGCAGTGGAAAGCGAGATAAATAAGGGAAGCATTTTCAAATTGACATTTGATTTCAAATGCGTCGGCGAAGACGAATACTGCATGATAACTGACAGGGCGGCTGAGAAGGCCAGCGAGATCACGCTCGACGGCATGCATGTGCTTCTCTGCGAAGACCATCCGCTCAATCAGGAGATAGCATGCAGCCTTCTGGAAAAGGAAGGCGTGATAGTAGAAGTCGCCGAAAACGGGCAGAGAGGTCTTGATATGCTGGAGGATTCTCCGGAGGGATTTTATGATGCGGTACTTATGGATATAAGGATGCCGGTGATGAACGGTTATGAAGCCGCTGGAAGGATAAGAAAACTGAACAGGAAAGATGTTGCGGAGCTGCCGGTGATAGCGATGACGGCAGACGCGTATGTGGATGATATAAAGAAGTGCTTTGATGCCGGAATGAACGGACATCTGCCCAAGCCTGTGGATCCTCAGGCGCTTTATGAGACGCTGCGCAATATCAGAGAAAAAACAGACAGAGGAGCAGAAAATGCATAGAATGAAACTGGTTCCTGACAGACCATACAGTTACAAATGCGATATCACAGTATACGATGTGACCGGCGGAACGGAGAAAAAACGCTGCATGATCGATGTGGATTATGCCGAGAACGATATAGAGGAGCTGAAAAAACAGGGCCTGGATATGGAAGGCGCGGCCGATTTTCTGGAGAAGCGCATATATGAGACTGTAAAGCGTTATATACTCGATGACTGGGAATATGCCGGCGGTCATGAAGAAATAATGGATATTATAAGGGAGCATATCGCAGAATATTTTTGACAAGGTCCGCTGCTGTGCCGCGGGATGATATGCGGTAAAGATGCGGCGGCAGCCGGTGCCGTGCGCGGATGGGCTGCGGACAAACTGCGGGATATGCAGATAAGGCAATGCGGTCAGCAGCAATGAAAAGCAGGATATATAATAATGGATATTAAGGACGCTGCAGAAAAAAACCAAATGATCAATATCGAACTGTCGCCGGAAGCCGGAGCTGTGCTGGATGAGCTGAATGCGGCCGGTCATGAAGCGTACATCGTAGGCGGATGTGTACGCGATTCTCTGCTGGGCAGAAAACCGAAAGACTGGGACATATGCACCGATGCCACGCCGCAGCAGATGAAAAAATGTCTGAGCTTCAGCACAGTGGATACCGGCATAAAACACGGGACCCTGACGGTGCTCGTTCCCGAGGGCGGAGGAGAACAGAAGACCGGCGCGGAAAACGAAAAACAGCACAGCGGTACGCGTCTGCCCTTTGAAGTAACGACTTATCGCATAGACGGCGATTATAAGGATCACCGGCGTCCGGAATCGGTTGAGTTCACAGTAGATATCCGCGGAGATCTGGCGCGCCGTGATTTCACTGTCAACGCCATGGCCTGGAACGGGGAAGAAGGGCTGATGGATCCATACGGAGGCAGAAATGATCTGCACGCGAAAGTGATACGCTGTGTCGGAGATCCGGAAAAGCGCTTTGAAGAAGATGCGCTGAGGATCATGCGCGCAGTCAGGTTTGCTTCGCAGCTGGATATGAAGATAGAGCCGGAGACGGCAGCGGCAATGGAACGGAAAAAAGCGCTGCTTCACGATATTTCGGCTGAAAGGATAAGAGACGAACTCGTAAAAACACTGTGCGGTCAGGGAGTCGTTGCAGCGGCGGACAGCGGCCGCGAGATCCTTGCCGAGATCGTGCCGGAGATCAGACCGATGTTCGATCTCGATCAGGAAACGAGATACCATATTTATGATGTCTGGAAGCATACTCTGCATGCAGTTGAGAATGTATGCCGCGGCATCGATGAGGATCACGCTGCAGAGGCAAATGCAGAAACAGATGCCGAGCGGATAGAAGCCGGCGCAGAGACGCAGACAGAGCACGGAGCAGAGATCCGCACAGGAAATGATGCGGAAGCCGTGACAGATATCGAAACGGAGAAGCGGATAATGGCGGTCGCAGCCTTCCTGCATGACATAGGCAAGCCGGACAATAAATCAGTCGATGAGAACGGAAACGGTCATTTCTACAAGCATGAAGTCCTGAGTGCGGCGATAACAGCAGAGGTGATGCGCCGGCTCAAATTCGACAATCTGACGAGCCGGACTGTCATCAGGCTCGTGCGTGATCACAGCATCGTTTTTGCACCGGGCACGGCTCAGGCCAGACGCATGCTGCATAAAATGGGCCCGGAGGATCTGTTCAGGCTGATCAGACTGGAAACAGCAGATATAAAGAGCCAGTCTCCGGAGTGCATCGGCGTGCGCCTTGAAAATGTCGCCGGGTTCAGAAACGATGTCAGGAGAGCTATCGCCGACGAGCAGTGTTTCGCTATGAAAGATATGGCAGTGGACGGAAGAGATCTTATCGATGCCGGGGTCCCGCAGGGGAAAGATATAGGAAGGATACTGAAGCAGCTGCTGCAGGAGGTCGTCGACGGCGACCTTGAAAACGACAAGGCCGTGCTGATGGACAGGGCAGAAAAAATCAGATAGTATGCAGCGGCAGATCATCTCTCTGCGGTTTTGCTGCGATCCCGGAAACGAAAACGGAAGAAATGATAAGCACGGCGCCTATGATTATGGAGACTCCCATGTCTTCGCCGAGGAACACGCAGCCGAGCACAGATGCCGCGGCGGGATTGAGGGCGCACATTATCCCGGCGCGTTCGCTGGTCGTGCCGCGCTGGGCCACGGGCTGCAGGGCGAATCCAAAGACGCTGCAGACTATTGTGAGCTCGAGGATGCACAGCCACTGCACTGATGAAGAGGGAAGCGTCGGGGTCTCGAAAATAAAAGCGGCAGCGGTACTGAAGGCACCCATGAAGAATACCTGCCATATGCCTGCGGCAAAGGAGCTGCCCTTCTTGGAGATCCTGTCCGTGAGTATTATGCTGCAGGCGTAGAGCATGGCGGCGATGATGCAGATCGTCATGCCGGCTGTGAATATGAACCTGCCGCCGTGAAGAGTGATAAGGGCTACGCCTGCAAGCGCCAGGATGCCGCAGATGACTGGTCTTATCGCCGGGATCTTTTTTCTTATAAGAGCTTCGAAAAACGGTACGAATATTACAGCTGTGTTTTCAAGGAGGGCCGTGGTAGATGAAGATGTGAGCCGGAGCCCGTACATTTCCGCTGTCATCACAGCAAAAAACACAGTGCCGAGAACAGCGCCGCTCTTCAATGCTTCCCGGCCTCCCTGCCTGATGATCCTGCCGAAAATGACTGCAAGTACAGCAAAAGCCAGCACGAATCTCAGCGAAAGTATAGTGAATATCCCCATAGAACTCATGCATATCTTTGCGAAAAGATATGAAGTGCTGCGGGCGATAATGACTGCTGCCAGGAGCAGCTCGGATGCCCGGCGGCCGGAGATATCCTTTGTTCGGTTTTTTAAAGCGGTTATCATCATGATCGTTTCCTTTGACATAATGCTATCACGGCATTAAAATTGAGTAAATCGAAACATTATCAATATACGCTTGATATAACTGCAAATCATATATAGAAGATAAAATATGCAACAGAAAGGAATGCTCATGGATGCAGAAAAATGCAGAGTCCTTCTTTATGCTGTGGACTGCGGCAGCATGTCGCAGGCAGCAGCCGATCTGGGATACACGGTATCGGGAGTCAGCCGCATGATGGCTGCACTGGAAAAGGAAGCGGGATTCCCGCTGCTGAAAAGAGACCGCAGAGGGATATCAGCCACGGAAGAATGCTTGAGAGTTATGCCGGCGATGAGGGAAATGGTCTTCTGGCAGGACCGTGTCAGACAGATATCAGGTGATATCTGCGGACTGGAAGAAGGAACGATCACAGTGGGCACCTCCTACAGCAGCTACTACGCATGGCTTGTTAAAAGGATCGCCGGATTCAGGAAAAAGTATCCGGGCATAGAAGTGCGCATCATTCAGGGCAACAGCAGCGAACTGAAAAAAGCGGTCGATGAGCACAGGGCAGATCTCTGCATAATCAGCAGGAGAGGCAGCGGCGGCAGGTGGATACCGCTGCGGGAGGATCCGATGGTGGCATGGGTGCCGTCAGACCACGAGGCCGCGAAAAAGGAAACTTTTCCTGTAAAACAGTTTGCGGCAGAGCCTTATATAGAAATGTTCCCTGGCGAGGATACGGATAATGCCAGGACGCTGAAGAAAGCCGGTGTCTGTCCGAACACACAGTTCACCACCATGGACAGCGGCGCGACCTTTGCCATGGTCGAAGCCGGGCTGGGTGTCAGTCTCAATAATTCCATAGTAGCGGAAAAATTCAGAGGCAGGGTGAAGATGCTGCCGCTGGATCCGCCGGCGAGTGTCAGCATCGGCATGCAGATACCGGACCAGGGGGCATCGCCGGCAGCCGAAAAATTCATTGCGTATATGATGCCTGCAGGAAAGCAGGCAGATAAATAAGCAGGTGTTAAGGTAAGCATTCGTACAGAAAAAATGTACGGGCGAAAGTATGTATAAAATAAAAAACAAAGAAATATCAAACTCGGGGTTGATTTCCTACTAAAATAGTAGTATATTAGCAGACAAGTTGAAAAACAGGCAGGAACGTGACAGATGCAGCCGGCACAGCGAAGGACGCAGCAGATAAACCGGAAAACAGAAAGAAGGGCTGACGGATACCGGCAGACAGACCGAAAGTATGCTGATGCGTATCAGCGCAGCAGGATAACCTGCAGAGAAGTAAAGAGGAAAGAAAAATGAAGATATCGACAAAGGGAAGATATGCATTGAGACTGATGATAGATATAGGCATGCATGAGGAGAACGGACATGTTTCTCTCAAGGATGCGGCCGAAAGACAGGATATTTCCATGAAGTATCTCGAACGGATGTCGGGCATGCTTTGCAGGGCCGGACTGCTGGAGAGCACCAGAGGGACACAGGGCGGATATTCGCTCACAAAAGCCCCTGAAGAATATACGGTTGAAGAAATACTGGAAGCGGCAGAGGAAGATCTGCATCCGGTCAAGTGTATGGAGGGCAGCGGGAACAGCTGCCCGAGATACAAAAAATGCCGGACCATCGGCTTCTGGGAGGGACTCGATGAAGTCATGCGCGGCTATCTGCGCAGTCACACATTAAAAGATCTTATGAATTGAATCATTGAACAATGGAGGAAATAAAATGAAATTTGAAACCTTGCAGATACATGCCGGACAGGAGACACCGGATCCAGCCACAGGCGCCAGAGCGGTGCCGATATACCAGACATCATCATATGTTTTCGATAACAGCGAACATGCCGAGGCCAGATTCGGACTCAGGGATGCAGGAAACATATACGGAAGACTGACGAATCCGACAGAGGATGTTTTCGAACAGAGGATAGCAGCACTGGAGGGAGGCTCGGCCGCACTTGCCACCGCTTCGGGAGCAGCGGCTATAACATACGTCATCGAGACGCTGGCACAGGCGGGCGATCATATCGTTGCAGCCAATACTCTTTATGGAGGGACTTTCAATCTGCTCGAGCATACCCTGCCTCATTACGGAATCAGGACCACATTCGTAGATCCTGATGAAGAAGGCGCCTTTGAAAATGCGATACAGGAAAATACCAAAGGGATATTCGTGGAGACGCTCGGCAATCCGAATTCGAGCCTCATAGATATCGAGAAGGTCGCAGCAGCAGCTCACCGTCACGGCATACCTCTGGTGGTGGACAACACCTTTGCTACGCCGTATCTGTTCAGGCCTCTCGAGCATGGCGCGGATATAGTCGTGCATTCGGCGACGAAATTCATCGGCGGACACGGGACAGCCATAGGCGGAGTCATAGTAGAGAGCGGAAAGTTCGACTGGAAGGCCAGCGGCAAGTTCGACTCTCTGACAGATCCGGATCCGAGCTATCACGGGATCAGCTTTACAGAAGCGGCAGGACCGGCGGCCTTTGTCACGAAGATCAGGGCCATACTCCTGCGTGATACAGGCGCAACGATATCGCCGGTCCATTCGTTCATCTTCCTTCAGGGACTGGAGACTTTGTCGCTGAGAGTAGAGAGACATGTAGAGAACGCACTCAAGACAGTGGAATTCCTGAACGGGCATCCCGGGATAGAAAAGGTGAATCATCCTTCGCTTCCAGGAAGCGGATACAAGGAACTTTATGACAGATATTTTCCCAACGGCGCCGGCAGCATCTTTACTGTCGAGATCAAAGGAGGAGAAAAGAAAGCCAAGGAGTTCGTGGACAGACTGAAGATATTCTCGCTGCTGGCAAATGTAGCCGATGTAAAATCCCTGGCCATACATCCGGCCAGCACGACTCACTCCCAGCTGACTGCCGAAGAAGCGGCAGAGCAGGGAATATACCCGGGCACAGTGAGACTGTCGATAGGCACTGAACATATCGACGATATAATCGATGATCTGAAGCAGGCGCTTGCATAAGGACCTGAGGCAGACACGCGAACCAGGGCCGGAGACAGCCTCACCGGCGGCAGGTACGCGAACCAGAGCCGCATCAGCGGCGATGATTACCGGCGCATATATAATAGAAAAGGACATATGTTATAATAATCGAACACAGCATGCATGCGGCCGGCATACGGGCATGGATGCGGAAATAAGGGAGCAGGAAAATGATATATGAAAATATGACAGAACTTATCGGGAACACACCGCTGCTGGCATTGAAAAATTACGGCAGAGGACTGGGCGCGAACATTATCGCCAAGCTGGAAGCATTCAATCCGGGCGGAAGTTCCAAGGACCGCATCGCCAGAGCCATGATAGAAGATGCAGAGAAAAAGGGACTGTTGAAGAAGGGCAGCGTCATCATAGAACCGACCAGCGGTAATACCGGAGTAGGACTGGCTGCAGTCGCGACGGCCAAGGGATACAGGACGATACTGACCATGCCGGACAGCATGAGCGTGGAGAGGCGCAATCTGCTGGCTGCGTTCGGGGCAGAGCTGGTGCTTACAGAGGGAAGCAAGGGCATGCCCGGAGCCATCGCCAGAGCCGACGAGCTGGCTAAGGAAACCGAGGGCAGCTTCATCCCGGGGCAGTTCGTAAACCCCGCCAACCCCAGGGCGCATTTTGAGACCACGGGTCCGGAGATATGGAAAGACACAGAGGGAAAGGTCGATATCTTCGTGGCTTCCGCGGGCACAGGCGGCACAGTTTCCGGAACAGGGAAATACCTGAAATCAAAAAATCCGGAAATAAAAGTCGTCGTTGTGGAACCGGCAGGTTCGCCTGTGCTCTCTGAAGGACGCAAGGGCCCCCATAAGATACAGGGCATCGGCGCCGGCTTCGTTCCCGATACGCTGGATACGGAAGTTTATGACGAGATCATAGCAGTTGCTGATGACGATGCCTACGCGGAAGCGAACAGACTGGCCAAGAAAGAAGGTTTCCTGACGGGGATATCATCCGGATCGGCACTTTGGGCCGCGAAGGTTCTGGCGGAAAGACCTGAAAACAAGGGCAGGAACATCGTCGTGCTGCTTCCCGATACAGGTGAAAGGTATCTGTCCACGGGCCTGTTCACACCGAAGATCGAGGACTGATCAAGCAGATAAAAAGCCCCGCAGCATTGCCGCGGGGCTTTTTGCATGCTCGTTATTGCCGTTTCCCGGCCGGCATCTGCAGTACGGTCATTTTTTGCTGACCGTAACGCTGCCGCTGGTCGAGCCGGACTGCTTCGATCCGTCTTTGAGGTTTATCTTAATGGTGCTGATGCTGTTGGCGGCGATCTTGCCTTTCAGTGTCGTGCCGCTGGCAGTAAGCGTGAATTTCCCGCCGTTGGAACCGCTCGTGCCCCAGCGGTCGGAGGCTGCCTTGATGAGCGTTTTGGATTTTTCAGAAGTAAAGGTCACGTCCTTCAGCGTCATTTTTGCGGTGGCGTTAGTGATGTAGATCATGGGATAATTCCCTTCGGTCACTATCTCCGTGTTTTCGAGCACGCAGGTCGAATGATCGGAGGAAGCATCTTCGTCCGCGGCATCGCCGGACATGCTCTGATACATCATGATGCCCTGGTCAGCCTTTACTGTGACCTTGGAGTTCGTGAGTTTTGCCGAATTCTTGCCTTCGGTAACTATAGCCTGTGATTCTGCGGCGGTGCCGGTGACGCCGTCGGCAGAGATATCTCCGGTCGAATATATTATCGGACTGCCGTCGCCCCCGGTGCTGAGTTTGTTAGTACCCGTAAGGCTGACGGTGCCGCCGCCCCGGTCTGTGGCCAGATCGGCGCAGTGTTCGCCCTTTGTGGAAATGGTCATATCTTTTCCTTTGATCGCTCCGTCATATGTGGCGTCAAGACCGCGGGAAGAATTTTCAGTGGTGTTTATCAAAGTATCATTGATGGATACCTTGCCGCTGCCGGTGGCAAAGACGGCATTCGATCCTTCGGAAGCTGTCTTGATGGTCACGCCGTTGATTTTGGCGGTGCTTCCCTTGCCGACTACGACGATGGCAGAATTGGTTCCGTAGAAGTTGTAGTTGTCGCCCGAGCTGGTACCGCCTCCCTGAGGCGCCTGATCCTCGGCACTCACGGTTTCTATAAGAGAACTGCTGCTGTCGGAGTTCGTCTTTTTGACTGTGGCATCCGATATGTTGAGCGACCCTCCGTTGCATACCAGGAAAACGACTTCGTCTTCTGATGCGCTTTTGTATGTACCGCTGCTGATGGTCGCGTCGATGCCGTCGACCAGATAAGCGGCTTTGTATTTTACTTTGGTGCCGTCTATTGTTGCGGTATAAGTTCCGGACGAAAGTTTGGTGTTTTCGGCCTTCTTTTCTGTTTTGGCTGCTTTGGTGCCGCAGGCTATGCAGCACATCGATACCAGTGCGATGACCAGCACAGCAAATATCGTTTTTTTCATGGTGACCCCCTGTCAACTGATTATATATACTGTTATGACATGTCCTCAGACTGTCGTTATGATAAGTTCTAAAGTTAATGTTAAGGTATGTCCTTCAGATGCTGTTATGCTTATATGATGCAATGCACCTCTGAAAAAACACTGAAACATATGCTATAATAGGAAAGCCGGCAGCGGCAGCTGACACGGAGATGACGGCCGGGCACAATAAATGAGTAAAGTGGGCCTGCAGTATGATGCCGGACATACATAACAAAGGTGTGCATAGGTCCGCAGTATGATGCCGGACATGCATAACCAATGCGTATAATAGATTTGCAGTATGCTGGATGCTGCGGAGGATGGAGACAATAATGAAACTGGTGATACAGAGAGTAAAAAAAGCGGCAGTGTCTGTCGAGGGGAAGACAGTCGGCAGTATCGGAAAAGGCCTGATGGTACTGGTCGGTGTCGGCCGCGGGGATACGAAGGAGATCGCAGACAAGTATATCAAGAAGCTTATCGGAATGAGGATATTCGATGATGAAAACGGCAAGACGAACCTGTCGCTGGCGGATGTCGGCGGCGGCCTGCTGCTGATATCCCAGTTCACTCTGTATGCGGACTGCAGGAAAGGCAATCGTCCGGGATTCACTGACGCAGGAGATCCTGCTGAGGCAGAAGACATGTATGATTACTTCATCAGCGAGTGCAGGAAGTCCGTGGCCGTGGTCGAAACCGGTATATTCGGGGCGGATATGGATGTTTCGCTTATCAACGATGGACCTTTTACCATCATCCTTGATGAAGGTATTGTAAAAAAATGACCGGCCGGTATATCACGGAAATAATATGCAGACGAATCAAAGGGCAGTGCTGTCCGGAAGGACGCGCTGAATACAGGAGATACAGAAAATGAAAAAAATCGAATTGACGATCGGCTGTCATCTGTCGGCAGCAAAGGGATATGTGCATATGGCGGAAGAGGCCAGGGCGATCAGCGCAAATACCTTCGCATTTTTTACGCGCAATCCCAGAGGCGGCAAGTCGAAGGCTATCGATGAAAAAGATATAAGGATGTTTCTGAGCATGGCTGAAGAGGACGGCCTGCAGCAGCTGGTAGCTCATGCACCCTACACGTTGAATCCGTGTTCGGCCAATGACAAGGTGAGGGAATTCGCTTACATAGCGATGAAGGAGGATCTGCAGCGGCTCGAATACACACCGGGCAATTATTATAATTTTCATCCCGGCAGCCATACGGGACAGGGCATGGAAAAAGGGATAGAACTGATAGCGGAGCTGCTGAATGAAATACTGTCTGCGGAGCAGCAGACTGTTGTACTGCTGGAGACCATGGCAGGAAAGGGCAGCGAGGTCGGCGGCAGATTCGAAGAGCTGGCTGCGATAATCGACCGTGTGAAACTGAAAGATAAGATCGGAGTATGCATGGATTCATGCCATGTCAGCGACGGCGGTTATGACATAATAAATGATCTGGATGGAGTGCTGAACGAATTCGACCGCGTCATCGGACTGGAGAAGCTGAAAGCCATGCACCTGAATGACAGTCTCAATCCTGCCGGCACCCATAAGGACCGGCATGCGAAGATCGGAGAAGGTCATCTGGGGATCGAGACTTTCCGCACGATCGTCAATGATCCGCGCCTTACGGGACTGCCCATGATACTGGAGACTCCCAATGATCTGAATGGATATAAGGAAGAGATAAGCCTGCTGAGAAGCCTTATGCGATGAAGCGTATTTTGATGTTGACAAGCACGAATTCAAATGATAAACTTTTATGCGTGCCGAAAAAGAGATATAAGGGCACGATGAGCACCAATAGCTCAGCTGGCAGAGCACCTGACTCTTAATCAGGGTGTCCGGGGTTCGAACCCCCGTTGGTGTACCAAGCAAAACCCTGCAATTTCAACGATTGCAGGGTTTTTACTTTTTGAATATAGTATTAAAATCAGGTTCTGTGCCACCACTGTGCCACCACTGGCATAAAAAAAGACCGCAGAGCATTTCTGCGGTCTTAACTGTTGATTATGTTAGAATGGCTTGGGAGCCGGAAAAACATCCTGAAGTTTTTGTATTTCTTTTTTCTTGTGTTCTTCGAGGATATGTGTGTAATGCATGGTCATATCAGGCGTTTCATGTCCGAGAAGATCCTGTACTGTTTTTTGGTTTATATCAGATTCGAGTGCACGGGTAGCGAATGTATGTCGGAGCGCGTGGAACTTTATTTTTTCGAGGCCATCTGTTTTGTCACATATCTTTCTGATAGTAGTATAGAAAGTTTTCGGATCGTAAATTTGTCCTATCTCATTGCAGAAACATAGACCATTATCCTGCCACAGTTTCCGGTTCTTCATTTTTTCTTCATTCTGCTTCAGGCGATGCCGTCTGAGTTCATTTACGACAGCAGGAAGCAGTGGGATGGTTCTGTATCCGGCCGCTGATTTAGGACTGTCCTGGATAATTATTTCGCTGCCGATCTTTTTATGCGTATTTTCGTCATATATATTGACCCGTATGGCATCTCGTTTGATGACAAGGCACATTTCATCAAAGTCTATGTCAATCCATCGCAGAGCTGCGATTTCGCCCTCACGCAAGCCTGTGGTAAGTGTTAGAAAGAAGGCGGATCTCAGTCTGTGGTTCTGTATTGCATCCATAAACAGTTTTTGCTGTTTGACTGTCAGAATCTTAATTGGTGCAGGTTTCTGTTTTGGCAGTACCACTTTATCTGCATACGAATATATTATGATGCCAAGTCGTATAGCATCGTTCATCGAATTACGGATAACGCCGTATGCAGCATTAACTGCCCGTGCGGATCCATTTTTCTTCATATCCTGCTTTACCCAATTCTGTATATGATTCCTGCGGATATCGACAACTTTCATCTTTGCAAGTGCTGTATCCTGTATGTGATTCCGAATAAGTTCTTCATACCAGCCGAACGTCTTTGGCTTTACCTGTTCTTTTTTAATACTCCAGAGCCATTCGATCAGCCAGTCATACATTATAAGATCATCACTGGCAATGTATATCCCATGATCCGCCTTATTTACAGCTGCATTGATTTGCTTGCGAACAGCAGCTTGTGTTTTTCCATAAAAATACGGACGTGATTCAACGCCGTTCATGTCTGTGATCCTCACGGATCCTTCCCATGTACCATTACTGCGCCGCCGGATAGATCCTTCCTGATTTGCTTTCTTTGCCATGCTAAAACCTCGATGCAAGTATTGCAAAGAACATTCCTACGGTCAGCATCACAGCTGCAAGTCTGTCAGATACTCCGGCATATGCGATTACTACGCATACAGCAAATGCGGATGCACAAAGACAAAAATATATCTTATCCTTTTTGCTTACCATATCAATTACCTCATAAATTATGGACGTAAATAATAAACTACAAACATTGCAACGAACAAAAATATTTCATAAATAGCAACATATCTGCATTTTCTTGCCCAGTCATATATTTGAATACTATTTTTCGTAGCAGCTTCACGACTATATTCTTTCGCTGTTTTTATGTTTGTGATAGCGAATAATCCGTATAATGCTATTAATATAATATTAAGTATTCTAATATTTACAAAATAAATCAGTAAAGAAAATACAACAAAAAATGTTGTTCCTGATATGAATTTAGCTGCTATGTTTGGCTTCTTGATCTCATTCATTTTTCTTCCCCTTTCAGTTTTGTACTAACTTATTTTTCAAGGCTCTTTTCCAGCAAAAAATCAAGATAATCCAAAAACTGTATTTGATATTCTTCTGGAAGTCTGTTGTATTTATCGATTATCATGTCGAGTTTTTGCTGTATTATTTCACTGTTATTATTTTTTGCTTTAACGAAAGGCGTCCGTTGTATATCGTAACCCATAAGCCATGCCTCATTAACATTCAGTGCTTCACCAAGGATAGCAAGTTTTTCCTGACCAGGTTCGACTTTACCGGATATATACTGGCTAAGATCGCTTCGCCCAAGTCTGAGTCCGTATTTTTCGCATATAGGTTCTGCAGCTTTGACTATGTCGATCTGCTTTATGTTACGCTCTTCAATTATTTGTTTGAGCCTGTCGGCTGTGCAATACTTTTTCATATCTGCCTCCATTATATAAATAATACATCATAATAAACAAAAATTCAATGGTAAAGTACAAAATGTTAAAATTATTGAATTATTCTATTGACAAGCAAAACTGCAGAAGGTATAGTTATGTTGTTAAAATAATTGAACAAGGAAGGAGGATACTGGTGAATAATTTATATTTTGATTACAGCAAGTTGGCCGGACGAATTGTGGAAAAGTTTGGCAGTCAATTACAGTTTGCGTCAGCGATCAACATGTCGGAACGTTCATTATCTCTAAAACTCAACAATAAGGTATCGTGGAAACAGCCGGAGATCATTAAGGCCTGCACGGAGTTGAGAATTGATGATAAGGATATCCCGACATATTTTTTTAGCCATTGAGTTCAATAATTTGAACAAAGTATGGAGGCAAAAAAAATGGAAGATAAGTACAGGCTCATTGGCCCAAAACAGTTCAAAGAGATATACGCTCCCGATGTTGGAGAGCAGTCTATAAGGGAACTGTTCAAAACAGAAGGTTTCCCATCGATCAAGATCGGAACGAGATCCTACACCACACAGGTAGCGGCAGAAGAATATCTGAGAAGCCTTGGGGGTGATATCTATGGAAATAAACAAAGCGTATGAAAGGAACCGTGCGATCCGGAGCCGTCTGCAGGCAGACAAGACCATAGCACGATGGATAGCCATATTGCTGATTGCCACACTGCTGATCGTTCTGGGGATACAGGTCTACTGGCAGGAAAGGGAATTGAAAGACATGCAGCAGACGAACAGTGTCCTGCAGATCCAGCTTCAGCAGCTGCAGGATAAATGCGACAGGCTGCAGATAAAACTGAAGAAACTGACAGGAACCAGGATAGAAACTGCCGGAACATATTGGAAAGGTTGGGAACCCGCAGTGTTCGACAGTTCATCGGAACAGGCGAGGCTGCAGAGGTCAGCGTATACGGATGAACACGGATTGAAGAGGGTCGGCAATGATTACTGTATCGCACTTGGCTATGCGTATGGAACAAAGATCGGAACCAGATACAGGATACATCTGTCGAACGGAACGATTTTCACTGCAGTATTGGCAGATCAGAAGGCTCTCGCAGATACGGATGCATCCGGACGAGTAGACGGATCCGGAGGCGAAGTAGAGTTTGTGGTAAATGCGTATGATCTTAATCCTGAAGTCAGATGCAGCGGCAATGTATCGAGCATCGACATGTTCAACGGAACAGTAGATTCCATATATAGGATATAAATGGAAGATATTGGTCAAAAAACACGAAAATAATCAAAAAAATTAAGAAACCGAAGTCTTGATAATTATTTCACAGAAAAAAAGGAGGCAAAAATGGATTTTGAAAAAGCATTGGCTGAAGTTAAGCACAATGGCAGAGGGATGCGTCTTGGGAAATGGTCTGAAGAGGTCGCTGTATGGCTGCAGGAGACAGACGCTGGAAGCAAGATGACATCGCCGTATCTGTATGTGGAAAGCAGATATGGCAAAGTTCCATGGACACCAACGCAGATCGAGATGCTGTCATCGGATTGGAGAGTAGTCGAAAAGAAAAATACAGAGATTGATCTGTTTGACGAGGAAATGAAAAAGATCAGAGACAGCAGGCACTGTTGTTTCGGTCCTAAAGGAGCAGATGCAAATGGTAAATAGGAGGATCCAATGGCAAAGAGAATGTTTGACACGAAGATAATCGAGTCAGATGCATTCCTGTCGATGTCCTTTGCCGCACGATGCGTATACTTTTCTCTTAATGCTGCGGCCGATGATGATGGATTCGTCAATGCGGCAAGAGGAATAGCGCGGAAGGTCGGAGCGAACGAAGATTCCATAAATGAACTGATCGACAACAGGTTCATTCTGGATTTTCCGCAAGCAAGGATCGTTTGTATAAAGCACTGGAACATGAATAACACTATTCGGAGCGACAGAAAAACACCGACAGGATACACGGATGAACTGGAACAGTTATGGGTCGATTCCGCAGGCGTATACAGGTGGATGGAACGGCCTGATGATTAAGGAGGGAATGAAATGAAGTTTGGAGAAGCAATAGAAAAAGCAAAACAGGGTTATAAAATCGCAAGACAGGGCTGGAACGGACAAGGGATGTATGTCGTATATCGTACCGGATATCCTGAAGGGATACCGAGCAATAAAAATACAGCGGATGCGATAGGCATCCCAGAGGGCAGCTTATTCAAAGTGAGACCGTATCTGCAGATGTGCTGCGTGGACGGATCCTTCCAGATGTGGACCGCAAGTCAGAGCGACATACTTGAAGAGGACTGGTATGTGGTAGCGCAGATATCCGGCAGAAAATGATGCTGACAGCATGTATGCGGCAAGCATGCGGACAAATGGTTGCCGTCAAGGAAACATGAGTGAAACAGTCAGTGCGGCAAGCATGCGGCAAGCATGCGGGCAAATGGTTGCCTAATTAACTAAAGTAATTAATTAAGTAATAGGCGATATCTCCATCAAGAAAGTGGATATCCTGAATCTGTTCTGGAAGAGCGGAATCACACATCTGCAAGACTCGCCGAATATATTCCATCTTACACTGATCGACAACGAAGCACTGATATCCAAGTATCCGTTCATGGAAGGATGCACAGGAAACGGATACGAAGTAAAAGAATACATTACGGACAACAACATTGACAATACAGACAAGTCGGTGGTCTTTGACTGGTATTACAAGGTAACAGACGATAAGGGCAGGACTCTGCTGCATTACTGCAAGTTCTGCAACGGTAAAGTGCTGTATGCATCTGAGAATATCCCTGAATATCAGAATACAGGGTTCTATGAACATGGCAAGTATCCGTTCATTGAAGATGTGCTGTATCCGGTGGAGGGATCACCAATCGGATTCGGATTCATCTCGATCATGAAAGACAGCCAGATATACATTGACAAGATGAATCAGATCATACTGAAAAACGCACAGATGGCCGGACGCAAGAGATTTTTTGTACGCAACGACAGTAATGTGAACGAGGAAGAGTTTGCTAATTGGAGCCTTGATTTCGTGCATACTTCAGGAACACTGTCGGACGAAAACATGAGAGAGATACAGGTGCAGCCGCTTCCGCCGTTCATTGCTAATTACATGGAACAGAAGATAGATGAACTGAAGGAAACATCAGGCAACCGTGATTTTTCGCAGGGCAGCACGACATCAGGAGTCACAGCAGCATCCGCAATAGCAGCACTGCAGGAAGCAGGAAGCAAGCTGTCAAGAGATATGATACAGACATCCTATCAGGCATTTGAAGCTATGAGCTACATGGTGTTGGAACTGATACGACAGTTCTATGACGCTCCAAGGGCGTTCCGGATAACAGGAAACGACAATGAGGAAGAGTTCATTGAGTTCGATAATGCGGATCTCAGAGTAATGCCCACGGGAATGGATCCTGACGGCAATGAATATTTCAGAAAACCTATATTCGACATCAAGATAGTAGCTCAGAAACAGTCACCGTTCCAGAGGATATCACAAAATGAATTGATAAAAGAACTGTTCAACATGGGCATGTTCAATCCGCAGATCGCAGATCAGGCGCTCGTTGTCCTGGATGCCATGGATTTCGAGGGCAAGGACCAGATCATAGAACATGTAAAGAAGAACGCACAGATGATGCAGACTATACAGATGCTGCAGCAGAAGCTGCAGGAAGTGGCCGGACTGACAGACGCTGCGAACGGCACGGATCTGTCAGGCGCGCTGATGCAGGACGGTACGATCCCGGCACCGGAAGGAATGATGCAGCAGATGCAGCCACAGGGAATGCCTCAGCAGGCAGCAGATGACAGTACATCTGCTGACGCAAAGAAGAATACTGAACATGGCAGAGTCGCTAAAGCAAGACAGAAAGCAGCAACACTCACGCTGCAAAGATAGGAGAAAGCAATGGTAAGGATATTTTATATGATACGAGATGTGGATGATGAAAATGTTGAATACAGCATCACTGCTGAAGGACATGCTAACAGCGATGACGAAGGGAACCATATCTCTGACGGCGATGATGTATGTATTGCGGTATCCGCGCTGATAGAGACTCTGGCCCGGAGGCTGAATGATTCTGACCAGGATGCAGTCGAAGGCAAGGTAACTGCCGGAGACTGTCGTATCAGCACGGTGACATCAGCTACGGATGCATGGACTGATACGGTATTCGGCACGATAATGTGCGGTCTGAATGCCCTGGAAGACAGGTATCCGGAGTTTGTGAGTATAGAATAGACTTTCGGTAGGCGAAAAAAAATTTTATCTATGTTAATACATAAACATCAAATAAATGCTCGCAGGTAAGCTGCAGATCCGAGGAGGATAAACATGATTAAATTAAGAAAGATGATCGATCTGTATTTGTTTGACGGAGCCGCAGGAGCGGCCGCAGGCGGAGCAGAAGGATCAGCGGCTGGAGAAAGCCAGATCGCCGCAGGCAAGGCTGACGAGAAGAAAGTCGTTTACGGCAAAACAGAAGAAACAAAACAGGAGCCGCAGCAGACTGAATCTCAGACCGGATCCGCCACCGGAGCGGAGGGCAGTGAAGACAGAGACTATCATCAAGAGTTCGATGAACTGATCCATGGTGATTACAAAGATGCGTATGAGACCAGGATCAAGGCAACTATGGATAAGCGGTTCAAAGCCGCAAAGCAGACGGAAGAAACACTGAATGCTGTGAATGATGCCGTATTGCCGCTGTACATGAAGTACGATATCGACCCTGGTGATGCACAGGCACTGGCCGAAGCTATCAAGAATGATGATAAGCTGTATGAGGAAGCCGCCTACGCAGAAGGCATGGACGTGGATCAGTACAAGCAGATGAAAGATCTGCAGGTGCAGAACAGGAAAATGGCAGAAGCACAGGCACGGCAGCAGGCAGAGGCAGAAAGCGCACAGTTATATCAGAGCTGGCTTGCCGAAGCTGATGAACTCAAAGAGATCTATCCCGGTTTCGATATAGAAGCCGAATCGGAGAATCCCATGTTCGTTAATCTGATAAGCAATGATGTTCCGCTGCGTAAAGCGTATGAGGCGATCCACATGGATGAGATCATGAAAAACACTGCCACTGAGGTGGGAGATGCAGTACGCAAGAAGACTGCTGATACTATCAGAGCGAACGGACAGAGGCCTGCCGAGGGTGGAATCACTGAACAGCCAGGAATCATTCATAAAACCGATCCAAAGAAATTTACGATGGATGACTTCAAGGATATCGAGAAACGTGTAAGACATGGAGAGAAGATATCATTCTGAAGTCAGGAAGGAGAATGATATGGACATTAAACTCATGAACCTTCATCTGTTTGATAATACAAACGTTACAACGCAGACCGGAGCGAATCAGGATCTGTCTGCAGAGATGAAAGAGTTCTATTCGATGTACCTGATAAAGAATGCGGAGCCTGTACTGGTTCACGATCAGTTCGGACAGAAGCATCCTATCCCAAAGAACGGCGGCAAGCAGATAGAGTTCAGGAAGTATTCACCATTCCCGAAGGCTCTCACGCCGCTGACAGAAGGTGTTACACCATCCGGCAGAAAGCTCAACGTATCCGTTATCACCGCTACAGTCGCTCAGTATGGTGACTATGTGGAGATATCAGACGTGCTGCAGCTCACAGCTATCGATGATAATATCCTTCAGGCAACTAAACTCTGCGCGTCACAGGCAGGCGAAACACTCGATACAGTGACAAGAGAAGTGCTCAACGCCGGAACAAATGTACATTACTGCAACGGCAAACTGTCAAGAGCGACACTGGCCGGCACAGATGTACTCACCGTAGACGAAGTCAAGAAAGTAGTCAGGACTCTGAAATACAACAAGGCAAAGAAGATAGACGGGTCCTATGTAGCCATAATCCACACTGATGTCGCATACGACATCATGACAGACAGTAAGTGGGTAGATGCATCACTGTATGCAGGGTCAACACAGATATTCAACGGAGAGATCGGCAAGATTGCCGGAGTTAGATTCGTTGAAACGACCGAAGCCAAGATATTCGCAGCGGCAGGAGCATCAAGTGCAGATGTATACAGCACACTGTTCATCGGACAGGATGCATACGGCGTTACCGAGATCGAAGGCGGAGGCCTGGAACATATCGTTAAGCAGCTTGGATCCGGCGGAACCACAGACCCGCTGAATCAGAGAGCGACAGTCGGCTGGAAAGCAATGAAGACCGCAGAGATCCTTGTGGATCCATATATGGTCAGGTGTGAATCTGGCGGGGCGCTGTCAAGGGCGGCTAACTAAGGAGGTAAATAATGGCAGAGAGTAATGGAACAGATGCTGCGAAAAAAGCAGCGGAAGAACTGAAAGCCAAAGAAGGAGCTGAAGCAAAAGCCAAGGCCGAAGCCGAAGCGAAAGCCAAGACAGACGAGGAAACTGACGAAAAAAAGTCAGCAGCGACCGGGAAAAAATCAAAAAAGAACGATTGGAACCCGGATGAACTCGTTGAGATCACTTTGTTCAAGGACAATAACAAGTACAAGGATGATGTGGTAGTAATCGTGAACGGCGAGAACTGCGTTATCCAGCGCGGGGAAAAAGTAAAGATCAAGAGAAAGTTCTATGATGCCCTGATGGACAGCGAGAAGCAGAGAGCTGAGGGCGAAAAACTCATAGGCTCGATGCAGAATGAGTGACAGTGGAGAAGAGGGCCGGCATAGCCGGTCCTCTTTTATCAGGAGGGAGACATGAATTACAAAGAGATAAGTGTTGGACTTCCCATAAAGGATAACAACATACAGATCATCAAGGGCATCGTGCAGTATGACGATGCCAATGTTCTCAATATCCAGATCATTGATGCCGGAAGCGCGTTCGATTTCACAGGTTATTCAAGTATCGTTCTGACGATCAAGAAGCCGGACGGTACGAGCATAGTGGAATCCATAGGTTCTGCACTTCAGGTCGTGAATCCTGCCAATGGGAGCATAAGATTCAATCTTGGCGGTCAGGCCACAACTGTCATAGGAATGCATTACATGACACTGGAGATATATGCAGGTACTGCACGGCTGACTACAGCGAAGCTGAATTACTATGTGGCCGAATCACAGGATGACGCAGCACTGAGCCTTGCCATACAGTCACAGGATGATTTTCCGGTCCTGCAGCAGATGATCGCTGCGAACAGTTCCATAGCAGAAGACGAAGCCGTAAGGCAGCTGGCAGAAGCGGCAAGAGCAGCAGCAGAGGCAGCAAGGGCAGCAGAAGCATCAGGCATTGTAACTACTGCAACAGCAGCGAAAACAGCAGCGGAAGCGGCTGCAGCATCAGCGAAGCAGTGGTATCTGTATCTGCAACAGTTCATCGAGCAGCAGCCTGGGATAACCGTGGACATACCCACAGTATCCGAAGCAGAACTAAAAGAACGGCTTGCGGCGATGGACTGCGGAGCATATGTAGTTCCTTCCGGAACGGTGTATGACAAGATCTTGCTGAGAAGAGGACTGGCCGCAAGTATTCCTGTTCTCACAGAAGGGGAACTTGGGTTCTCCACGGATTCAAAAGAGCTGGTAATCGGTACTGCTGACGGTAATCTCGTCATCAACAAGCCTGTATATCAGGCAGGAACCACAGCACCGACAGACACGGAGATACTGTGGATCGATACGGCAAACGACAATGCCATAAAGTTCTATGATCTAACGACATCGACTTGGAAAACAACATCCGGACTTTCGTTCGTATAGGAGATGAATCATGGCTGTATCTGTAAACAAAAAAACTGAAAGCTCAGTTACATTTGCTATTACCATGACCAAAAAGCGTGATTTCTGGTCACAGACAACGCTGTATGTGAAGATATACAATCTGTCAGACGCATATCAGTACGCATATGCATCGGCTGCTGTATTTCCAAAGAACACAGTCGGCACGAAGTATTACACGATATCCGGACTGCTGCCGAACACCACATACAGAGTGATAGCGAAGTCAAAGAAGAGCAACGGAAGCACATGGGATACGCAGAAGACATTCTCGTTCACTACAGCGGCCGCAGCAGGCAATCTTTCTGCAAAGACTGTAGCATTCAATGATGTCACTCTGCAGTTATCAGGACTAAGCACTGCAGTAGGATATACCAGAAGTGCAGCTTTCTATTACAAGAGAACTGCTGACAGCACATGGCTTTCCGGTGGAAATGCTACAGGTATTCCGGCATCCGGAGCCATGGATATAGAAAAACAGATACAGGGTCTCGTATCGGGAGAAACATATGATTTCAAACTGATCCTTTCGACATCGAATAATAAATGGAACAAATATAAAGCGACAACGATATACACGAAGACCATAACAGGGATAACTACCAAGAGTTCATTGGAAAATATTCCAAAACCACAGATCACAGATATCAAGCACAGATATTACGACAGGACCATGAGGATATATTGGACTGCCGACAATCTCAAACCCGGAGCGTATTACAAGATATTCAGGGGAAACACCGAAGTGGCATCGCCGACAGAGATCCCCACATCAGGATATACAGATGTTCCTGCAGGAGATGCGGACACATTATACACATACAGCATCCGAGCATATACAACGAGCACATTGACTACACTTTACAACGAATCAAACAAGATAAATGAAACTGCTGTATATACATTCAGGTGGACATATCCGAAAACTGCGGGATCGCCAGCCAAAGTATCTGCAGAAGAATGGAACTACTGCCTTGAATGGATAAGGCAGTACAGAGTGAAGAACTCTCTCGCAGAGATCTCTTTGCCAGAGAAGCTGCCGGGAGATGACATAACCAATGAAGATTATAACGCCGCCAAGGATGCCATAGGCATCACGGATCCGCCGGACAGGAATGACGGATCCAAAATAACAGCGGCATGCTATACAGCAATCGCCAATAAACTCAATTCATAGGAGGTATCATATGAAACTTTCTGAAGCGATAGAAAAAACAAAACTGCTGAAGCCGAATGCTTTCGGCGATGATGCGATACTGCTGTTCATCAATGAGCTTGAGGCACAGGCACAGTCAGAGATCATGCATGTGGTTCCGGCGAACATAGTTCAGTATTCGCTGCCGGATGACAAAAGCAAAACGCTGCTGATCCCGCTGCCGTTCGATATATGCTATATATTATGGATCGCAGCCAAGATGGATTGGGAAAATAAAGAGTTCGAATCATATAACCAGAACAGTATGCTGTTCAACAATCAGTATCAGGACTATATGGCATGGTATCAGCGTAACGCTGAACCTGATGCATCCACAGCAATCAAGATAACGAACTTTGAATAAGGAGGGGCGGACATGTTGCTTCCACTCGTTAAGACGGTAAAAACTCCTGCAAGCAAGCAGATCATACAGTTCCTTGGATTCAACGATGCGCCAGTGATATCTGACGGGGAAATGAGAGATATGAAGAATCTCACATCTGACAGATATCCGAACCTGTATCAGAGAGCGCCAAGGGGTATGACTTCATTCGCTATAGATGTATCTGATCCGGATACATTATTTTCACGCAAGGACAAACTGGCTGTGATCGCGGGCGATCAGCTCAGATACGGATACTACACCAACGCCGAAGGACAGCAGATCGCATATACAGTGAAGAATCTCGGACTCACAGATGCGGAGAAGAGCATATGTGCGGTCAATACCAGGCTCGTGATATGGGAACGGCAGGGCGGAAGCCAGTACAAGGCAGTAAAGAAATGGATCAATGTAGATACCGTGCAGCAGATCCTTGACAAGAAGACACTGCAGGAAGACTGGATCCGGCAGGCAGACAACACCACAGATGCTGCAGCCAAGACACAGTATATGGAAAACGCTGATGACATAGCTGCGGAAGTGGATGCCCTGGAAACAGGCGATGATTATTGCGGAGACATAGAGAAATTCCTGACAGCAGGCAGTATGGCTGAATACGGATCCGTGAAAGTAACGCTGAGTACGAACGCAGTTATGCTGCATTCAGATTCAGTCATCCCGGATGATATCATCGCATCCGCAAAAGGATTCACAAAAGGTGATGCAATATCCATAGTGGGAACCACAGGATCACGCAACGATACCACGGCGGTTATACAGGCCGTGGATGTTTCTACGGATAATAAGGATATAACGATCACATTCCCGGACAGCAGTTTTCAAATGTATGACGTAAAAGGAAACCTTATTACCAATACGGGGGCGCTCACGACATCGGCTGTCAATCTGAAAGTAAAGACTGCTGCGGCTGCCGGAGCAAAGGAAATATTCGTAAAAGAGAAGATAAGCACGGACGATGCAAACAAACTGATCGACCGCAGCGTAAAGATCCTGAGCAATGAGTATGCGATCGCATCTGCAAAGGCAGGGGATGCAGGCAGTGCATCGATCACACTGGAGACAGGCACGGTGGAAACAGTACCAGTCGCAACAGTGATATATCCTTCAGATCCTACAAATGAGATGGATACGACCACAGCGCCCGTGAAAATGTCGAGAGAAGCACCGGAACTCGATTATCTAATGGAACAGAACAACAGGCTCTGGGGATGCAAGAACAACAGCATATACAGCAGCAAGCTCGGCGATCCGACAAACTGGTTCTATTATCAGTCTACATCTGCAGATTCATATGCAGTGGATGTGGCATCGGACGGTATATTCACAGGATGCGTGGCTCTTGCATCACATCTCGTATTTTTCAAGGAAGAGCACATCCATAAATTGTACGGATCGAAGCCGGCCAATTATCAGGTGGTATCTGCAGATGCTCACGGACTTGAATCAGGATCGGAGAGATCCATTGCAGTGATTAATGATGTTGCGATATATAAATCCAAAATGGGCATCATGGCTTATTCGGGATCCACGCCGCAGCTGCTGTCAACGGTATGGGGAGCACGGAACTATAACAATGTAGTAGGCGGTTCGGATACAGTGAAATACTGGTGCAGCGCTCATAATATTTCAACAGGCGATTATGAAGTTTTCGTTTTCGATATGGCAAAGAAACTGTGGCATAAGGAAGATTCTACTAAGATCGCAGACTTTGCATCGGTTAAAGGAAAACTGTACTACATAGATGCGACCGATGCCAATAATACACATGTTCTCGTTATGAATCCGGATGACAACATCATCGAAGAGAAGATAGACTGGATGGCTGAACTCGGAGACTTTGACGAATACTCGGAAAACAAGAAGATATACAGCAAACTGCAGATGCGGCTGAATATGGATGCCGGATCCACGCTGACTATATTGGTAAGATTCGATTCAGGTTCCTGGGAGCAGATCAGGCATATTTACGCTGAAGAAAAAAGGGCGATATATATTCCTATAATTCCAAGAAGATGCGATAAGTTCCGCATCAGGCTCGAAGGAACAGGATACAGCATCATTGAATCGCTCGTCAGAGAATATCGTGAGGGGAGTGAGATGTAATGACATACGCTCTCGATATCAACAGGAATCAGAATGCTTCAGGGCAGATAGAACAGCTCATTGAGCAGCTTCAGGTATATCTTGATGATATTTCGCTGTACACATCTGACTCGGACAAATCGCTGGTAAACATACCGTCAATCGACAAAACGACAGGAAACTGGATCATAGGCGGCAAGGATACGGGAGTGGCTGCAAAAGGTGAGACCATAAACGCAGAGTTCATCAATGCGGAGCATATAACATCCGGAGACATCAATACAGCTCGCATGACAGCGAATGCCATAGCAGCGATCAATGCATACCTGGGATCCGCAGTGATTAACAGTGGCAAGATAGAAGATCTCGATGCCGGGAAGATAACATCCGGAGACATAGACACAGAGAGATTATCAGCAAATATCATCAATGCGATAGAAAGCAATTCCCAGACATCATGGATCACGAATGCGATGCTGGGAAAAGCGATCATAGAGTCTGCCAATATTAAATCTCTGTCTGGGGATGTGATAGACAGTGGAACGATCGCTACTGAAAGACTGATAATAAAAGATCCTGCAAACAATACAGGAATACTGTGGGCGATAAATGACGGCGTAGTATCGCAGCAGGGTCTGACGGCAGATCAGCTCAAAAGACTGACATTGAATGGCAAACTGATAACAGCGCACACGATAACAGCGGATGAAATTTATACGAACAGTATCACAGTCGGATGTCTTTCTCAGGGCGTACAGGACAGTATCACAGGAGCACAAGATACAGCGGATTCGGCACTGCTGTCTGCAAATACAAATGCAACAGATCTGACAAATTACATAAATGCTACAAACAGGGAATTAACAGATCTTCAAGGGCAGATAGATGGATCTATAACTACATGGTTTTATGAATATGATCCTTCAGATTCAAATATACCAGCATCCGGATGGACTACAACGGAACTAAAAAACAATCATCTTGGAGATTTGTTCTACAATACGATAACTGGCTATTGCTACAGATACCAGGTACAGAGCAATGTGTATTCATGGGTCCGTATAACGGATGTAGATGTAACTAAAGCACTTTCCGATGCAGCAAAAGCACAGGATACGGCAGATTCGAAGCGAAGGGTATTCACAGGCACGAACGGACCGACCCCGCCGTATGATATCGGAGATCTTTGGGCGCAGGGAGATACGCAGACAAGCGGAGATCTGTTGAGATGCAATACTGCTAAAACTGCGGGGCAATCATACCTGTCGAGCGATTGGGGCCTTGCAACAAATTATAAAACAAAGATAACTGCCACAAATGCAGCTGCAGTAGCGGCACAGGAAGCAGCTGACACTGCACAGACATCTGCCGATACAGCGCAGACTGCTGCGGATAACGCACAGATTTCGGCAAACAGTAAGTCGAAAACATTTACTGGAATACCTACCCCACCATACAGCATCGGAGACATTTGGGTTCAGACTGGCGAAGCAACAGAGAACCTGTCCGGCACGATAATGTCCACCAAGAACAGCAGCGGAGAAAATCTGAAGTCTTTGGTAGTCAACGGCTCAACGCCGAATCCGGGAACACAGTCACCCTCGGCACCGATAACGCTTGGTAAAGTTGGGTCTGCGGAGAATGTAAATGTTACTGGAAAGAATCTGTTGAATATAGATAATAGAACTGTAGGGTACGGAAATACGGGCAAAAGAAATATATATGCGAAAGAGTTGCTGCCGCTGGCTACCGGGAATTATACTTTTTCATGCGATGCGATAAATAATAGTGCGGTATCTGGTCAGGCGGTATATCTATCCTATTCCATGTATGATGTTACAGGAACAACAGTTGAATCTCGTGCCACTGGATATAATACTTTAGATATTGGACAATCCGGAAAATTGAAATGCAATTTTAATTATATAAAAGGCAGAAAAGTAACTTTATATGTAAACTATAATTATGATTTAGTTTCCGCAGACACAGCTTCGGCATTTGTGTTATCAAATTTTTTATGCGAACTCGGTACTCTATCTACACCTACCACTTACGAACCATATTCCGGAACAGCATACCCGATTGGCAGAGACATGTATCGGTGGGACACGAAAGACCTCATATCAGGTGCGGTCAGCGTGGGGCATGGCATCAAGGTATTAGACGGAACAGAAGATTGGGTTCTTTTTGGCAGTAATTATCCAAATTTATTCACTTTGAGAAATTTATGTGGTTTTGAAAAAAATAACTATGATATTTTTTCGACTCACTACATGTCTTGGAATAATAGTCATAATTATAGCTCAAACAATTTTATATATACTACCGGTATTGCTATAAATATAAATAGTTTAAGTTATATAAATGTAAGTGATTTTAAGGCATTTCTTGCCGCTCAATATGCTGCCGGCACACCTGTTACAATAATTGGGAAAGCTGCAACTCCCACCACAGCCACAGACACCGCACAGTCCATATCGACACCTGCCGGGAACATGGTCGTATCGTCAGACAGCGCATTAGCACCGACGCTTGCAGCGGAATCGGTGATAAACAAGGGCGGCCAGATTATGCATGCCATAGCAGCCGAAGCGGAGACAGGAGAGTTCCTACTGAGTGACTGGAGCATTAGTGAATTAAACAAGGACTTAAAAGATTCCATTGATGCTACCAATGCTCACCTTGCCGATAACTACTATACAAAGGATGATACAGACGCTGCAGCACTTCAGACTGCTGCTGACATAGCAGCAGCGGCACAAGCTGCAGCGGACGCAGCAGCAGCGGCAGGTCAGGCGTCTGATAAGTCCGACAGCCAGTATGCGGATCTGCTGCAGAACATCAACGATGTATCTGATACAAATTCAGGTAAATGGGATAACCTTGAGAACCGCATCACTATGGATTCTACAGGAATCAACATAGCTGTTGATGATGCGAACGGGTCGTCACTGAAACTGACGGGCAACAGGATATCGTTCAGACAGGGCGGAACAGAAGTTGCCTATATTGAGGGCAAAAAACTGGTCATCGAATCAGGCGTATTCATGAAGTCGCTGGAAGTTAACGGATTCGCATGGACACCAAGAAGCAACGGAAACCTGTCATTCGGGAAGGCGGTGAGTTAAGTGGCGGTATCGATAAGTTTAACGGTTAAACAGCAAGATGTACAGTCGATAAGCGGTAACTATTCCTTGGTTGATGCTAAAGTAACTGCGCACTATAGCTACGGTTCGTATAATGCGAACAACCCAACGCTGACCGTGAACGTAAATGGAAACAGGTACACTAAAGCCGTTGATGTAAACCATGATCGTGTGTCCTCGGGCAGCGAAGTGATTTTTACAAAAGCAGACATCAAAATTCCGCATAACGCTGACGGCACGAAAAAGATATCCTTCGCAGCCTCATGGCCGACAGGAACATCTTCCGGAACAGTCACGGATTCTGGATCACTGACATTGGATACTATTCCACGGGCAACGACCCCTGCAGTGTCAGGCGCAGGTTCATCATCATCGAACAGATGCGCTCTCGGCGCGGCTATGACAATAAATATGCCGAGAGCATCATCAGGATTCACGCATACGTTGACGTACAGTTATAACGGTCTGTCTGGAACGATAGGTTCAGGCCTCGGTTCATCTACATCATGGACCCCGCCGCTCGACGCATTTGCTGCAGCAACTCCGAACGCAATGACCGGATCTGGAACATTGACATGCAAGACATACAGCGGCTCATCGCTGATCGGAACAAAGACATGCAGTTTTTACACACAGATACCAACAACGGTCGTTCCATCGATCGGCAATGTAGCGGTGAATGATGTTAATGGATACTACAGTACATATGACGCATATGTGCAGAATAAATCCCGCATATCTGTAGCTATTACTGCTGCCGGAATATACGGATCAAGCATATCAAACGGAAGCATACAGCTCGGCACATCTGTACTGTCAGGACTGTCTGCAGCCTTTGATCCTACGATAGCAGGAAGCCGGACTCTTAA
>Ga0268263_1000313_pt1 | contig 95098 bp, 91 predicted proteins | sample Biomet5_FD_190358 | JGI IMG/M metagenome (GOLD analysis project Ga0268263, IMG submission 190358) | Microbial communities from bioreactor (seeded with sewage sludge) at LBNL, California, USA - Biofuel metagenome 5 (SPAdes) (version 4) | ecosystem: Engineered > Bioreactor > Anaerobic >... | reverse complement strand
CCGGTTCCCATATTCGATATCCGCCAGGCTTTGCTGCTTTTCCATCTTCATCACCGTGTCGCTTTTTCCCTTATTATACCACGCCGCCCTGCTGGTTTAAATCAGTGATTACCTAGGGCTTATCAGCGGCCCAGCATCCGGGCGGCGAGATCGTCGTCGCCCCGCTCCAGCGCCGCGCGGATCCGCGTGGAGGACACCTTTTCGCCGTCCAGCAGCACGACGGGCATCTCGACCACCTGAAACCCCATCTCCGCGCCCAGCGCCTTCAGGGTTTCGGTGGTGCCTACGCCCCTGCGGCCAAAGGTGAAGTCCACTCCCGCCACCACCGCTCGGACGTCGTACCGGCCGGTCAGCAGTTTCAGAAAGGCGCGGGGCGAACGGTCCGCCATAGTCTTCGTGAACCGCACCATGTCCACCCGGTCCGCGCCCAGCGCGTAGAGCGCCGCGCGCCGGGTTTCGGCGTCCATGAGCAGCGGCGGCGCCTGATCGAACACGCTGCGCGGGTGATTCTCAAACGTATAGACGACCGAGCACCAGCCCCGGTTGCGCGCAATTTCCACCGCCCGCCGCACCAATGCCTGATGGCCGATGTGCACGCCGTCAAACATGCCCAGCGCCACGACGGCGGGCCGCCCGGCGCAGGAAACCCCAATTTGGTCTGTCATCGCCTTCGCTTCGTCCGGCGTCATACTTTCGTTCCTTAATCGTTTTCTAAAACGGGGCCGCGTCAGCCCCCGAACCCGGAAAATCCGATCAGCGCCAGCGCGATCAGCCCCGCGGAGATCAGCGATATCGGCAGCCCCTTCAGGCCTTCCGGCACGTCCGAGAGCGCGATGCGCTCCCGCACGCCGGCCATCAGCACCACCGCCAGCAGGAAGCCCAGCGCGCCGAATATACCGGTCAGCGCGCCGTACAGGAAGTTCTCCGCCTGCGCGCCGAGGAGCGCCGCGCCCACCAGCACGCTGTCCACCGCGATCAGCGCGTGCAGCGCCGTCGGATGATCGAACCGGAGCAGCTCCTTCACTTTCAAAAACCGCTCCGCCAGGTAATAGGCGCCTGCGACCGACAGTACCGCGGTCACCGTGCCCAGGTAGGTCAGCTTCAACGGCGAGAGCACGAAGAAGTACAGCGCGCTGGAGACGATCGCCGCGGCCGCCGCGATCACAGCCACCGCGGCCCCGATGCGCGCGGCGGCGGAGAGCTTGTTTTCGGCCAGCGCCGAACGCTCCGCGAAGAAGCGGGAGAACACGAAGTTGTCGGTCAAGAGACAGCCAAAAACCAGCGCCAGCACCTTTGCCCCGTCGATCATGCGCCCTCACCCTCCTTCCGGCGCTTCGGCTGGATCGCACGAAGCAGCGCCAGGATCAGCCCCGCCAGCATCAGCCCGCCCGGAGCCAGCGCCAGCATCCGCATCGGCTGGAAGGACGCGCCAAGCGAAATCCCAAAGATCGCGCCCGCGCCCAGCACTTCCCGGACGCAGCCGATCGCGGTCAGCGCGGCCAGGTACGCGGCGCCCCGGATGACCGCCCTCACCAGCGAATCCTCCAGCTCGTGGTCCACGTCGTAGGCGTCCGGAAGGCCGGTCAGCGCGCAGGTGAACGCCACGAGAGGCAGGTACAGGCCCAGCGCCGCGGAAACCCTGGGCAGCGCGACCGAGACGGCCATCTGCGCCATCGACGCCGCCGTGGCTGCGAACAGCACCAGCGCAAAGCCCCGCATCCAGGCGGGGACGAACTTCCACACCAGCGACAACAGCAGGCTGGCCAGCGCCATCGCCGCCAGCGCGGCCGCGCCGATCACAAGCCCATTCAGGCCGCTCACCGCCACCGCCAATGCGGGCAGCGCGGCCAGCATCAGCGGAATCAGGCCGTATCTTTTGGATGAAGCGGTGCCCTGCTCGCTATGCATGGCGCTCCCTCCTTTTATGCCCGTAGATGCGCGGGCGAATCGCATGATCGATCAGCGGCACGAGCGCGTTCATCGTAAGGATCGCGAACGTCACGCCCTCGGGGTAAGACCCGAAGTGCCGCATCAGGATGGTCAGCGCACCGCAGCCCAGGCCGTAGAGCCACTGCCCGGGGCCGGGGCGCGGGCTGGTTACGTAGTCGGTCGCCATGAACACCGCGGCGAACAGAAGGCCGCCCGACATCACTTCGCCGAGCGGGTTTGCGCCCAGCGCCCAGCCGGTCAGACACGCGCCCGCGAGCATCGAAAGCGGAATCCGGATCGAGATCGTGGAGGTCGCGAGCAGCCACACGAGACCCGCGAGGATCATGAGCTTGCTGACTTCGCCGATGGAGCCGGGGATCTTGCCCATGAACAGGTCCAGCCAGCCGAAGTTTTGCGCCAGCGGCGTGGCCGAGGATACGGCGTCCGCGCCCGGCGACACATAGCCGCTCATCGCGGCGGGCCAGGAGATCAGGAGCATCGCCCGGGCAGCCAGCGCCGGGTTCATGAAGTTGCAGCCGATGCCGCCGAAGAACTGCTTGACCACCAGGATGGCGAACGCGGCGCCCGCCGCGGCCATCCACAGCGGCGCGGACGGCGGCAGCGTGAGCCCCAGGAGAAGCCCCGTCACCAGCGCGGAGAGATCGTCCACGCGAAGGGGCTTATGCGTGCACGCCTGCCAGAGGAGTTCCGTGAGCACCGCCGCGGCGGAAGATGCCAGCAGCACGAGCAGCGCGGGCAGGCCGAAGTTGTACACGCCCATCGCCGCCGCGGGCACGAGCGCCAGCACGACGTTCAACATCAGCCGCCGGGTCGTGACCGGCGAGAGCACGTGCGGAGGATTCGAAACGAAGAACTTCATTTCTTTCTCCTTTCCGCCTGAATCTGGCCGCGGGCGTCGTGGAATTCGGGCGCGAGGCGGCGCCGGGCCGGGCACATGTAGGAGCAGCAACCGCACAGGATGCAGTCCATCACGCCAATCTCCTCGGCGGCGTGTAGTTGTTTCGAAAGGATGTAGCCTTCCATCTCATAGGGCACGAGGCCGATGGGGCACACCTGGGCGCAGCGGCCGCAGCGGATGCAGGGCGTGGGCTCCGGCGCCTCGCCGGGGCCGTAGACCACGATGCCGCCGCTGCCCTTCGTCACCGGCGCGCCGGAGTCCGCCGCGCAGCCGCCCATCATCGCGCCGCCCAGCACGACCTTCGCGTTCGGCTCCACGCCGCCGCAGTAATCCAGCACCTCGCCCACCGAAGTGCCGATTGGCACCCGGAGGTTCATCGGGTGCGCGACGCGCCCGGTCACGGTGACGATGCGCTCCACCAGCGGCTTTCCCAGTTCCACCGCGTCCGCAATGGCGGCGGCGGTGCCCACGTTGAGTACCACCACGCCCGCATCGATGGGCAGCTTGCCCGCGGGCACCTCGCGCCCGGCCACCGCCTGGATCAGCTGCTTCTCGCCGCCCTGCGGGTAGCGGGTCGCCAGCAACATAACCGACACACCGCTCTTCCCCAAGGCGGCCCCCCGCATCGCCTCGACCGCGTCGGGCTTGTTGTCTTCAATGGCGACGACGCCTTTTTCGGCGCTGAAGGCGCGCATCGCGGCGACGAGGCCCTTCAGCACGCGCCCGGGCTCCTCCACCATCAGCCGGTGATCGCTGGTCAGGTGGGTTTCGCACTCCGCGCCGTTCAGGATGACCATTTCGCATTTGTCGCCGCAGGGGATGCACATCTTGACGTGGGTAGGAAAGCCCGCGCCGCCCATGCCGGAGAGCCCCGCCGCCTGAATGGCGGGCAGGATCGCCTGAGGATCGCAGTCCTCGACGCCGCCGACCGGGTGCAGCTCGACCCACTCGTCCTTGAAGTCGTTCTCAATGGCGACGGAGGCGGGTTCGCCGTCTTTCGCCTGGCGCACCTCGGTCACCAGGCCCGACACGCTGGCGTGCACGTTGACGCCCAGGGCGCCTACCGCCTCGCCAATCAACTGGCCGATCTTCACGCGCTCGCCCGCCCGCACGATGGGCGACGAGGGCGCGCCCAGGTGCATATTCATCGGGATGCGCACCGATTTGGGCACAAACTGCTCCACCGGCAGCGCCCTCGTGGGGGCCTTGCCCGACGAAGCGCCGCTCAGCGGATGCACGCCGCCCCAGAATCTACTCTTTCGCATGTTTCCTCCCCCCCGCGCTAAGCGTTGCCGCCAGCCAGCAACGTCTTGATGAACGCCGCGCACTGGTTGACGCCGTTCACCACGGCGGTGGAGGTGATCGTCGCGCCGCTGATGGCGTCGATGGTGGACGCGGCTGCCGGGGCCTCGGTGGCCTCGGGCGCGGCGGTCGCACCAGGCGCGGCGGTTTGGGTCGCGCTGGATGTCGCGTCGGCGGCCTGGGTGGCGCTGGACGTCGCGTCGGCGGCGGGCGCTTGCGTAGCCCAGTTGCCGCTTTCGGTGGCGCTGGACGTCGCGTCGGCGGCGGGCGCTTGCGTGGCCCAGTTACCGCTTTCGGTGGCGCTGGACGTGGCGTCAGCGGCCGCGGTCGCGCCGGGCGCGGCGGTCTGGGTCGCGCTGGACGCCGCATCGGTGGTCTGGGTGGCGCTGGACGTCGCGTCGCTGCTGCCCTTTTTCAGCCCCACCGGCGTGGCGATGCCCGCGAACTGGTTTTTGAACTCCGGTTCTTTGGATCTCGCGCCCAGGCCGGACGACTCGTTGAACTTCGCGCCGTCCACGCTGATGCCGGTCAGCATGCCGTTCATGTCCATGCCGACGACCAGCTCGATCGGCCCGCCGTAACCCTTGACGGTGATCTGGGCCGCGTAGCCTACGGTCTTTCCGCCCGCCTGGCCTTTATAGCAGTTGTCCAGGCCGCTATTTGCGGAAATCTCCACCGGCACGAACAGCTCGGCGGCGGGCATCGCCTCGCCCTGGGCGCTGTCCTTGCCGACGGAACCCTCCGGCGGCGCGAAGACCTGCGTGACCAGATGGGTGGAAACCAGCAGCGCGGCGGAGATCACCACGACCAGCGCGACCGACGCCCATACCGGCAATTGTCTATCCATGATGCGCCTCCTAGTAAATCAAGCTAGTAAATCAAGGTTCGTTTGCGACGAGCGCTTTCGCCCCGTCGGTCATCGTAATGATCCCATCGGAAGCGATAAAGATCGCATCGATTCCGGGAAATTGCTTGATCAGTTCCATGCCCCTTTCCACGCCCAGCACATAACAGGCGGTGGACAGCGCATCGCCCATCGCGGAACTCTTGGACAGGATGGTGACCGAATCCAGCCCCTCGTTCACCGGCCAGCCGGTCTTCGGGTTCAGCAGGTGGTGGTAGCGCACGCCGTCCAGGATGAAATATCGCTCGTAGTTGCCGCTGGTGACGACCGAGAGGTCCTCCGCCACAACCGACAGCTTGTTGGTGCCGTTCTCCGACTTCGGGTCCTGGATGCCCACCACCCAGGGCTGGTTATCCGTCGCCCGGCGGCCCACCGTCAGCACGTTTCCGCCCAGGTTGATCAGCGCGCTGGTCACGCCCTTGTCCTTGAAAAACTTGTACAGCTTGTCCGCAATGTAGCCCTTGGCGATGCCGCCCAAATCCAGGCCCATATCGTCCGGCAGCGTCACGGTGGCGCCGCTGACCGAGAGCTTCGTGTAGTCCACGTGGGCCGCGGCTTCCTTCAATGCCGCGGCGTCCGGCAGTTTCGGGTCGTCGGTATTGAAGTTCCAGAGCTTGCTCTCCGGCTCCACGGTCACGTCAAACGCGCCGCTGGACGCCGCCGCGATCTTCAGCGCGTCGGTCAGCATCTCGGCGGTCTCCGGCGATACCGCAACCGGCCCGGTCGTGTTGTTGACGCGCCAGATATCGCTGCCCTCCACGGTCCTGGAGAACAATTTATCGTACCGGGCGCACTCGTCCAGCGCCTCTTTGAGCACTTTGTCGTCGTCCACATAGGCGGTCAGCGTGACCACCGTATCAAAGTAGAAACCGACCACCGACTTCTTCTCCAGCGCTTTGGTCTGCTGGCATCCGGTCAAAAAGGCCAGCGCAAGCGAAAGCGCCAGGATTTTTCGCGCGTATCTTATCTGGACCACCCCGATTTCTCCAATGCCGCGTTTACGTATTTTGCCGCAATTCCGGTCACCAATCCGGTCGCCGCGGAGAGCGCCATGTAAACGGGAAGAATCGCCAGCAGCGCCTGGGTCTGAAGCGTCCAGGCGGCCACCGCCATCTGCCCCGCGATGTGGGCCAGCGCGCCGACGACCGACACCCCGACGATCGAAATCCCCGGAATGCGCTTGACCAAATACATGGCGGCGAGGCTCAATATTCCCCCGCCCAGGCTGTAGAGCATCGCCATGCCGTTCAAGTACACCAGCCCCGCGATGCCCACCTTGATGACCATCAGCGCCCAGGCGTGCCGGGGTTTCATCAGGTAGATGGCGTAGAGCAGCACGGTGTTGGCCAGGCCCAGCTTGATGCCGGGCACCGTGGAGACCGCCGGGATCTGCCGCTCGATGTAGGACAGCACCATCATCACCGACGATAAAAGCGCCATGCGCGTCAGAGTCTTTACGCTCATGGCCCGTCAACCATTTCGATGGACACGCCGTTGGGCAGGCAGACGATCCAATCGCCCAGCGCCCGGTGCCTGCGGCTCTCGTCCGTCACAACGCCCTCATGGACGCAGAGTTGATTTTGACAGGTGGAATACGCCATCCGAACGCCGCCGTCTTTGATCTCGATTTCGTTGATCTTGCCGCCGCCCTGATCGATGCGGATGGTTCTGTCCTCGTTCAGCGGCACGTGGCTGTAGGGCGCGCCTCCGGTGCCGACGTAGACGTTCACATAGGCGGCGCTCGCCGTCTTCGTCCTGCCGAAAAACAAATAAAGAACCAGCGCCGCGGCAATCACCGCCAGCGCGATCCAAATGTCCCGGCCCGTCATCAGCCCTTTTCGCTTCGCATCCGACATATCGGGATGATTTTATCAAATCAATGGAAGAAATGCAAGCGCAAAGGCCTCCGGCGGGCGGGATGTTAGTCTCTTTTAACTGAATGGAGCGCAGGATTTAACCTGCCGGACTGTCCGTCAGCGCGGCGCAGGGTTCGCTGGAGCGGTCGATCCAGCTGATGCCCAGGCAGCCGCGGCCCAGGTGGATGCCCAGCACCGGGCCGACGCGCCGCATCATCGCGCGGTGGCCCTTCTGCTCCACCTTCGCCTTCAATTGCGCCATCTGCTCCTCCGCCAAAAACCCCTCCACCAGGCAGTCGCAGGGCTCCTTGGGCAGGGTCTCGATCAGCGTCTTCATCTGCTCGCTGCGGCCCCGGACGGCGCCGGTGGAGATGATCGAGCCGTCCACGCACCGAAGCACCGGCCGGATGTTCAGGATGGTCGAAATCGAGAGCTTCACCGCGCCCAGGCGGCCGCTGCGCCGAAGCGGCGCGATGTCGTCCACGGTGAAGTTGATTCGCACGCACCCGCGCATCGCGTTCAGGATGGCGGCGGTCTGCTGGAGCGTCTTGCCCTCGTTCAGAAGGCGCCTCGCCTCCGCGATCATCAGGTACAGCCCGCCGCTGGTGGTGAGCGAGTCCACCACCTGGATGCGCTCGGGCGCCAAGTCCCGGGCGGCCATGCTGGCGTTGCCGTAGGTGCCGGAAAGGCGCGAGGAGATGGTCAGGCACAATATGTCCGCGCCCGACTCCAGAATCTCCATGAACTCCCCCATGAACGAGGCGTAGCTGGCCTGGGAAGTGCGAAGTTTCTCCATGTTGGAATCCACCAGCTGCTCATAGTCGCCGTTGTCGTCCATGTAGCTCTCCCAGAGCGTCTGCTGCCCCGACAGGCTGTAGGTCATCGGCACCACGGTGACGCCCAGCGCCTCCGCTTCCTCCCGGTACAGGTGGGCCGAGCTGTCGGTTACGATCTGGATCATAGCGCCTGTCCTCCGATGATTCTGAATTTTCGATAGCGCTCCTCGGCCAGCGCCTCGGGGTCCATCGTTTGGTAGTGCGAGATCGTCTCCGTCAGCGCCCGCTTCAGCCGCTCGTTCAGCGAGGAGACGTCGCCCTCCTCGAATATCTTCTCCACCACGCCCAGCCGGAACAGGTCCTGGGCGGTCAGCTTCAGGCACTCGGAAGCCTCCTTGACCCTCTTGGCGTCCTTCCAGATGATCGACGCCGCGCCCTCCGGCGAGATCACCGAATAGACGGCGTTCTCCAGCATCCACACCTCGTTGGCCGCGGCCAGCGCCAGCGCGCCGCCGGAGCCGCCCTCGCCGATGATTATCGAAATCACCGGCACCGTGAGCCCCATCAGCGTCTTGATGCTCTCCGCGATCGCCGGGCCCTGGCCCCGCTCCTCGGCGCCGATGCCGCAGTAGGCGCCCGAGGTGTCCACAAAGCAGATCACCGGCCTGTGAAACTTCTCCGCCATCAGGAAATGGCGGATGGCCTTGTGATACCCCTCCGGGTGCGCGGAGCCGAAGTTGCGGCGAACCCGCTCCTGGGTATCCCGGCCCTTTTCGATGCCGATCACCGTCACCGGGCGGCCGGAGAGCTGCGCGATGCCCGCCACGATCGCCTTGTCGTCGGCGTAGCGGCGGTCGCCGTGCAGCTCCACGAAGCCGGTGAACAGCGCGTTGATGTAGTCCATCGAGGTCTGGCGGCCCTTGGCCCTGGCCGCCTGCACGCGGCTGTACGCGTCCATCAGGCCACCCCCCGGTGCAGCGACAATAGGCGGGAGAGCAGGCTCCTCAGCTCCCGCCGGTCGGAAATGATGTCCACAAAGCCCTTTTCCAGTTGGAATTCCGAGCGCTGAAAGCCCGCGGGCAGCTTTTGACGGATGGTCTGCTCGATCACGCGCGGCCCGGCAAAGCCGATCAGCGCCTTGGGCTCGGCGATCAGGATATCCCCCAGCGCCGCGAAGCTGGCGTCCACGCCGCCGGTGGTGGGGTCGGTCAGCACCGCGATGTAGAGAAGGCCCGCCCGGCTGTGGCGCCCCACCGCGCCGGAGGTCTTTGCCATCTGCATCAGCGACAATATGCCCTCCTGCACCCGCGCGCCGCCCGACAGCGTGAAGCCGACCACCGGCAGCCTTTTCTCGAGCGCCAGTTCGAACAGGCGCGTCACCTTCTCGCCCAGCGCCGTGCCCATCGAGCCCATCATGAAATTCGGGTCCATCGCAAAGATCGCGACGCCCTGCCCGTCGATTGTCGCGGTGCCGGTCACCACGCCCTCCGGCTCGCCGCTTTGGGCGCGGGCCTTGTCCAATTTCTCCTGATATTCCGGAAAGCCCAGCAGATCGCGGGAGGTCACGTCCCGGTCGATCTCCATAAAGCTCCCCGGGTCCACGGTGATGCCGATGCGCTTGCGGGCGGAGAGCCGCATGTGCGCGCCGCAGCGGCGGCAGACGTGAAACGTCTCCTCCAGCTCCGCCTCGGAACAGCGGCTCTTGCAGCCGGGGCATTCGATCAGCGCGCCCACCCTGCTCTCGCCCTCGAGCGCGTTTTTGGGCTTGCCGAATAAGTTTTTGGGCAGCATTTATCGCGCCTCCAGGAAGGATGTGGTGTAGCTCCCGTCGAGGAAAGCCTCCTCGCCGACCAGGTCCTGCTGCAGTTCGCCGGTGTGGTCGACGCCCTCGATCACCATCTCGCACAGCGCGGCCCGCATTTTGCGGATCGCCTCCTGGCGGGTGGCGGCGTAGACGATCAGCTTCCCGATCATGGAATCGTAGTAAGGCGGCATCTGGTAGCCCTGGTACAGCGCGGTGTCAAAGCGCACCCAGGGGCCGCCGGGGATGTGCAACAGCTCGATCTTCCCGCAGCTGGGGCGGAAGTTTTCGGACGGGTTCTCGGCGTTGATGCGGCACTCGATCGCGTGGCCGCGGATGCGCACATCGCTCTGGGAGAACGGCAGCGGCACGCCCGCCGCCACCCGGATCTGCCACTTGACCAGGTCGTAGCCCGACACCATCTCGGTCACCGGGTGCTCCACCTGCAGCCGGGTGTTCATCTCCATGAAGTAGAACTCCCCGGACGAGGTCAAGAGGAACTCGATGGTGCCCAGGCCCTCGTAGTCGACGGCCTTCGCGGCCTTCGCCGCGGCGCGGGTCAATTCCTCCCGAAGGCCCGGCGACACGGTGGGCGCGGGGCTCTCCTCGATCAGCTTCTGGTGCTTTCTTTGCACCGAGCAGTCCCGCTCGCCCAGGCACACGATGTTGCCGTCCTGGTCGCCCAGCACCTGCACCTCGATGTGCTTGACGCCCGTCAGGTACTTTTCCAGGTACACGCCGTCGTCGCCAAAGGCGGTGCGGGCCTCCGCCTGCGCCGCCGAAAACGCGCGCTCCACGTCCTCGATTTTTTCCACCAGCCGGATGCCGCGCCCGCCGCCACCGGCGCGCGCCTTGATGAGCACCGGCAGCCCGGCCTTTTCCGCCTCAATTCGGGCCTCTTGCGCGTTTTCCAGCAGGTCGCAGCCGGGCACCACGGGAACGCCGGCAGAGCGCATCGTGCGCCGGGCCTCGTCCTTGTCGCCCATCCGGCGGATGGTGTCCTGGGAGGGGCCGATGAACTTGATGCGCTGCTCAGCGCAGCGGCGCGCGAACTCCGCGTTCTCGGACAACAGGCCGTAGCCGGGGTGGATCGCCTTCGCGCCGGTGACCAGCGCCGCCGACAGCACGCGGTCCATGTTCAGGTAGCTGTCCCGCGCGGGCGGGGCGCCGATGCACACGCTCTCGTCGGCCAGCGACACGTGCAGCGCGTCCCGGTCGGCCTCGGAGAATACGGCCACCGTCAGGATGCCCATCTCCTTGCAGGCGCGGATGATGCGCACCGCGATCTCGCCCCGGTTGGCGATCAGAATTTTGGGAAACACAGTTTATCCTCCTGAAAGAGGGGATTTTATGAAATGCGCTGCGTCACGATGAACGTGAATTCGCCGGAGGCGCAGAGTTCGCCATTCACCCGCGCCTCGCCCGAAACCACGTAGACGTTCAGCTTGCTGCGCACGAGGGTCGACCGGGTCTCCACCATATCGCCCGGCAATACGCGCCGGCGGAAGCGGGTCTTGTCGATGCCCGCGTACATCGGCGTGCTCTTTGATATGGCGTCCTTGAACAGCATGCAGGACGCCTGCGCGATCAGTTCGCACAGCACTACGCCCGGCACCACCGGGTTGCCCGGGAAGTGGCCGTCCAAAAACCACTCGTCGCCGCGCACGGTGTATTTCCCCCGCGCCGCGCCGTCGGAATCCAAAAACGCCTCGTCCACCAGCAGCATCTTGCCGCGGTGGGGCAGGATCTTCTCAATCTCACTTCTATTCATAAGAGCCTCAGTACAGCTTGAACAGCGTCTGGCCGTACTCGACCACCGCGCCGTTTGCGATGCAGATGTCCACGATCTCGCCGTCGTGGGTGGAGGTGATCTCGTTCATCAGCTTCATCGCCTCGACGATGCAGAGCACATCGCCCTTCTTGACCTTGTCGCCCACCCTCACAAACGGCTCGGCGTCGGGCCCGGGCGAGGCGTAGAACACGCCCACCAGCGGCGACTTGACCTCGACGATGTCGTTGAAGTCCACGCCCACGTCCTGCGGCTTCCCGGCCGCCTCGGGCGCTTCCTGCTGCCTCGGGGCCGGCGTCGCCGGAACGCCCGCCAGCGGAACCGCGCCGGGCACGGCGCACTCCAGCTTGACGTGGTACTCCCCTTCGGTGACCTCGATGGCGGAGAGGCCGTTCTGCCTCAAAATCTGCGCCAGTTCCCGGATCTGTCGGACGTTCATGCGCACCTCCTGATGGCGAGGACTCCGTTGTGGCCGCCAAAGCCCAGCGAAATGGACAGCGCCATCGCAAGGTTCGCGCTGCGCGCCGCGTTCGGCACGTAATCGAGGTCGCACTCGGGATCGGGCTCCTCCAGGTGGATGGTGGGCGGAACCAGCCCAGCGTTCAGCGCGAGCGCCGACGCGATCAGTTCCACCGCGCCCGCCGCGCCCAGCATGTGGCCGGTCATCGACTTGGTGGAGGAGATCAGCGCGCGCCGCGCGGCCTCCTCACCCAGCGCCTTCTTGATGGCCAGCGTCTCCAGTTTGTCGTTGAGGGGGGTGCCGGTGCCGTGGGCGTTGATGTACAACAGTCCTTCGATCCCGCCCGCCTCTTTCACCGCCAGTTCGATGGCCCGCGCGCCGCCGACGGCCTCCGGATGGGGCGCGGTGATGTGGTAGGCGTCGCAGGTATTGCCGTAGCCGACGATTTCGGCAAGGATTCTCGCGCCGCGTTTTTTCGCGCCCTCGTAGGTCTCCAGCACCACGACGCCCGCGCCCTCGCCCATCACGAAGCCGCTCCTGCGCCTGTCAAACGGCAGCGACGCCCGCTCCGGGTCGTCGGTCTCGCAAAGCGCCTTGCAGCTGATGAAGCCCGCGACGCCCATCGGCTCGATGGCGGCTTCCGCGCCGCCCGCGAAGATCGCGTCCGCGTAACCGTGCTTGATGGCGCGGTACGCCTCGCCGATGGCGTTGGTGGAGGTGGCGCAGGCGGTGACCACCGGCAGCGACGGCCCCTGCGCGTTGTAACGGATGGCGATGTTGCCGGAGGCGATGTTAGAAATCATCATCGGGATGTAAAGCGGCGAGACGCGGCCCGGCCCGCGGGTCATGAGCTTCTCCGTCTCCTGGGTGAACGTGTGCATGCCGCCGATGCCGCTGCCCACGTAGACGCCCAGCCGCTCCGGCGCGACCGCGCCCACGATGCCGCTCTCGCTCGCCGCCTGGGCCGCCGCCGCCATCGCGTACTGGGTGAACAAATCCATCCTGCGGGCCTCGCCCTTGTCGATGCCGAAGGCCTCGGGCGTAAATCCCTTGACCTCGGCCGCAACCTTTGTTTTGAATTCGGCAGCGTCAAAGCGGGTGATGAGCCCGATGCCGCTCTTTCCGGCAAACAGGCTCTCCCCGAACGACGCGATATCGTTTCCGACGGGCGACAGGACGCCCATGCCGGTGATGACCACGCGGTTCACTTATTTCCCTCCCCTACATATACAGCCCGCCGTCCACCTGCAGCACGGCGCCGGTGATATAGGCCGCGCCGTCGCCCGCCAGGAACAAAACGGCTTCCGCGACCTCCTCCGCCTCGCCGATGCGCCCGAGCGGCACCGCCTTCAGCGCCTGGGCGAGCGCGTCCTCCTTCATCGCGGCGGTCATCTCGGTCTTGACGAACCCGGGCGCGACCGCGTTGACGGTGATGCCGCGCGGCGCCAATTCCTTGGCCAGCGTCTTGGTCAGGCCGATCATCCCCGCCTTGGCGGCGGCGTAGTTGGCCTGCCCCGCGTTGCCCATGAGGCCCGATACCGATGAGATGTTGATGATCCGCCCGGCGCGCTTTTTGAGAAAATCCGGCATGACGGCCTTCGCCACGAGGAACGCGCCCGTCAGGTTGACGTCGAGAACCCTGCGGAAGTCCTCCTCCTTCATGCGCATCGCGAGGCCGTCCCGCGTGATCCCAGCGTTGTTGACCAGGATGTCAAACGGCCCCAGCGCATTTCTCGCCTGCTGGACCGCCTCGGCCACCGCCGCGCCATCCGACACGTCGCACTGGAACGCCGCCGCCCGCGCGCCCTGCGCGCGCACCTCCGCCAGCGTCTCCCCCGCCGCCTCGCGGTTGCCCGCGAAGAACAGCGCCACGTCCGCGCCGTGGGAGGCCAGCTTGACCGCTACCTGGCGGCCGATGCCGCGGGTGCCGCCGGTGACGAGCGCGATCTTGCCCTTCATTGGTACCTCCCGCGGAGCGCGGCGAGCCCGTCCAGGCCGCCCACGCTGATCGCCTTCGCGCCCGGTTGGATCTTCTGGATCAGCCCGGCGAGCGTATTGCCCGGCCCGGCTTCCACAAAGAAATCAGCGCCGTCCGAAATCATGTGCTCGACCGTCTGCTGCCAGCGAACCGGCGAGGAGCTCTGCCGCGCCAGCGTCTCCGCCTCCGCGCCCGGCTCGTAGGGCCTCGCGGTCAGGTTGGCGTAGAGCGGCATCGCGGGGCTGTTGAACTGAACGCCCGAGAGCGCCGCGCGCATGCCCTCCGTCGCCTCCCGCATGAACGGCGAGTGGAACGCGCCGGACACGTTCAGCCTGATCGCCCGGCCGCCGTCCGCCCGCGCCGACGCCACCAGCGCCTCGGCGGTCTCATTCGCGCAGGCCACCACCGTCTGCCCCGGGCAGTTGTAGTTGACCGGGTAGGCCTCGGGAAGGCTGCGGCAGAGTTCCTCCACCTTTTCGGCCGACAGCTTCAGCACCGCGAACATTTGGCCGGGGTGCGCCTTTGCGCAGGCCTGCATCAATTCCGCGCGCCGGATCACCAGGCGGAACGCCTGCTCAAACGGCAACAACCCCGAAAACGCGGCGGCGGCCACCTCGCCCAGCGAGAACCCGGCGCAAAACGCGGGCTGGCCCGCGATCTCCCGGGCCGCCAGCGCGCAGGCGTAATCGACGAGGAACAGGCAGGGCTGCGCGTTGACGGTCTCCGTCAATTCCTCCGCCGGGCCTTCGAAGCACTGCCGGAGGGTGCCGGGGCGAAGCGCCTCGGCGCGGTCGAATACCGGCCGAACCGAAGCGATGTTTTCATAGAGATCCTTCCCCATGCCGGGCGCCTGAGCGCCCTGGCCGGCGAATACGAAGGCTATTTTGTCCATTTTGAAGCCTCCGACAAGAGCTTCATGCCCTCCGCGAGGATGGTGTCAATGATCTCCCGGGCAGGTTTGATGTCGTTCACCAGCCCCGCGATCTGCCCGCACATGAAGGAGCCGTTTTCAAGGTCCCCTTCGACGGCGGCCTTCCGGAGCGAACCGGTGCCGAAGGCCTCGATCTGCTCGTTGGTGACCCCGGAATCGTACTCCATCCTGCCCAGCTGCGCGGTGAATGGGTTTTTCAGCGCCCGGACCGGATGGCCGAGCCGCTTGCCGGTCACGGCGGTGTCGATGTCCTTGGCCTTCAATACCTTCTGCTTGTAGGCGTCGTTTATGCGGCACTCGGTGGAGCATAAAAAGCGGGTGCCCATCTGCACGCCCTCCGCGCCCAGCATGAACGCCGCGGCGAAGCCTCGGCCGTCGGCGATGCCGCCCGCCGCGATCACCGGGATGGAGACCGCCTGCGCCACCTGGGGCACCAGCGCCATCGTAGTGGTCTCGCCCACGTGGCCGCCCGATTCGCAGCCCTCGGCGATAACCGCCGTCGCGCCCTCGCGCTCGACGCGCCTGGCGATGGCCACCGACGGCACCACCGGCACCACCTTGATGCCCGCCGGGACCCAGTCCTTCATGTACTTGCCGGGAAGGCCCGCGCCGGTGGTGACCACCGGGACGCGCTCCTCCAGCACCACCTTTGCGACTTCCTCCACGTGGGGGCTCATCAGCATGATGTTGACGCCGAAGGGCTTGTCCGTCAGCTCCCGGCAGGTTCTGATCTGCTGGCGCAGGTACTCCGCGGGCGCGTTCATCGCGCTGATGACGCCCAGGCCCCCGGCGTTTGAGACGGCGGCGGCCAGGTTCGCCTCGCTGACCCAAGCCATGCCGCCCTGGAGCACCGGCTTTTCAATGCCCAGCGCCACGGTCGCTCTGGTGATCATTTACTTCGTCCCCTCGATGCGGCTGACCAGGTCCTGCACGGTCTTGTCCGAGGCGTCGATCTCCAGGGTGATCGAGAATTCGTCCTCCAGCTTCATGGCCACCTCGGCCACGTCCAGCGAGTCGAACTCCAGCTCCGCAAAAGTGCTCTCCGGCTTGATGGTGGAAACATCGATCCCCTTGTAATCGGCCAAAACCGCGGCAACCTTCTCGAACGTCATGATGGGTTCCTCCATAATTCTAAATTTATGTAATGGCTACTGCCTTGCGGCCTCAGGGGTTCCAGCGGATCAGGCACGCGCCGTTGACCAGCCCCGCGCCGAACGCCGCCAGCGCCAGCGTCTGCCCGGGCTTCAGCGCGCCCGAGCGGTTGAGTTCGTCCATCAGGATCGGGATCGTGGCCGACGACGTGTTGCCGGTGCGCTCCAGGTTGTGGGGGAACTTCTCCGGCGGCTCGCCCATCCGGCTGCGCACCGCTTCCAGGATGCGCAAATTCGCCTGATGCAACAGAAAATAGTCGATCGAACCCGCGGTCAGGCCGGTTTCGCCCATCAGCGCGCGCAGATCCTCCACGCAGGCGCCGACCGCGAAGCGGTAGACCTCCTGCCCCGCCATATGCAAAAAGTCCTGCCCGGCGGGGTTTCCCTCAAACGGGCTGTTGCCGGTGGGCGCGCGCATGTGCAGTATTTCGCTGTCGCCGCGGGTGGTCAGCCGGATTGAGAGCAGCCCCTCCCCGCCGTCCACCACCACCGCGCCCGCGCCGTCGCCGAACAGCACGCTGGTCTCCCGGCGCGTCCAGTCCACGATGCGGCTCATGGCCTCGGCGCAGACGATCACTACGCGCTTCGCCTTCCCGGCCTTTAGTAGCGCGTCCGCCATGTCCAGCGCATAGATGAAGCCCGCGCAGGCGCCGTTCAGATCCAGCGCCGGGCAGGATGCGCCCAGCTCCCGCTGCACGATGCAGCCGAGGCCCGGCGTCACCCACTCGCCCTGCACCGTGGAACACAGGATGTAGTCGATCTGATCCGGGGACAGCTTCGCATCCTCCAGCGCCGCCTTCGACGCCCCAAAAGCCAGTTGCAACAGCGATTCGTTTGAGAGCACGCGCCGCTCGCGGATGCCGGTGCGGGAGGAAATCCACTCGTCGCTGGTGTCCAGAAACTCCATCAAATCCTGATTGGTCACGGTTTTAGACGGCAGCGAACTGCCCGTCCCGATGATCCTCAAATCTTTGCGCCTCCGTCGGGTGTTTTTTGGGTGAGTTCCAGCGCCCTTTGGCGAAAGAATTCGTTGAGCGCGGTCAGGCCGTGGAGCAGCGCGGCCTTCTCCTCCTCCGGGATGCTGCGGCCCACGGCGCGCACCATCTGCCGGTGAAAGTAGCGGTGGGAGATGTCGGCGCGGCGGCCCAGTTCCGACAGATGGACGTAGGTGCGCCGCCCATCCTTTTCGCACTTTGACTTGACGACGAAGCCCTTCTTCTCCAGCCGCTTCACCATCATCGTCACCGACGGCGGCGAAATGGAGAGCGCCTGCGCGATGTCGCTGACCGTGCGGCCGTCCGGCCCGCCGTCCGAGACGGCTTCGATCATGTGCATCTCGCTGATGGACAGGTTGTCGCCGCTGAGGCTCACCAGCATGGCTTCCTCGATGGCCAGCACCGAGCGGTAGGTATTGACCAGCATATCGTTCAGCTGGGCTGAAAACGGATCCATGCGGCACCCCATCTTTAATTAGTCTAATTAATTATATGGATGTGCCCGCCGCTTGTCAAGCGCCTGGAAACGGCCCGGCTGTTAAATCAAAACCGCTCCGCTGTAAATTCCGAAGGGGATGGCGGGTTGAAGCCGGGCGCAAGATGTGGTATGATCAGGGCGTTGAAAACCACGAGGGTAGGTACAGGAGGTGGCGTTGTGGGCCGGATTGCCTGGATCGTGGGCGCGGGCGATTTCGTCGGCCCGCCGCCTCCCATTGGAGCGGACGACCTGGTGATCGCCGCCGACGCGGGCTACAGGACGCTGACCAACTTGGGCGTCCGCGTGGACCGGGTGGTGGGCGACTTCGACTCGCTGGGCGCGGTGCCCGTCCATCCGGACGTGGAAGTGCACCCCGCCGAGAAAGACGAGACCGACATGATGCTGGCGGTCCGCTCCGCGCTGGACGAAGGCTGCAACGAGATCCGCATCTACGGCGGGCTGGGCGGGCGGCTGGATCACACGTTCGCCAACCTGCAAACCCTCGCATTCATCGCCCGCCGGGGCGCGCGGGGCTTTTTGATCGGACAAGGTCTCGCGGTCACCTGCGTCGCGGACGGCGAAATCCGGTTCTCAAAGGAAGCCCAAGGCATCGTCTCGGTGTTCGCCGCCGACGGAACCGCTTATGGCGTCACCCTCGAGGGCCTAAAATACCCATTGACCGACTACACCATGACCAGCGATACCCCCATCGGCGTCAGCAACGAATTCACCGGCATCCCCTCCCGCGTCGCCGCGCGGCAGGGCGCGCTGCTGGTCATGGCGAACGAGCGGGCCGTGCAATGGCTGACTGATTGAGCGAATTTAGACCTCCGGCCTCTTGAACCCCATTCAAGCACGCCGCTTTCCTACTCCCCCATCAAAAACTCCTCCAGCTCCCGCGGCGCGAAGAACTGATGCGGCGCGTGCTTCATCATGTACTCGCGGGTGACAAACGCGGTGTCCGACCAGCCGGCCCAGGCGAAGTCCACATCGCGGCTCCTCGCCATATCAAAGCCCAGCTTCAAATCGTCTACCAGAAACAAGTCCTTCGCCGAAAAGTGCAGCCCCTCCATGATCGCGTCCAGCGGGTATGGGTGGGGCTTTCGCTGTGCCTCCGGCAATTCCCAGCCGAACACCATCTCCGGCTCAAAGCCGAAGTGCGCCCGGTAATCCCGAAGGATCACCCGCTTTTCCGAGTGAGACACCACGCACACCACGCCGCCCTCCGCGCGGTACCTGGTCAGCAGCGATTCAAAGCCCTCGTAGCAGTCCGGTATGCGCCGGGTATAGCGCTGCCAGATCTCCTGCTCGATCGCCATCTCTTCGTCGTTAAAGCGGTACACGTCCCGGCACATCGGCAGAAATCCCGGGTCGAAGTTGCAGGTGATGAATTCCGAAAGCGTCGGCGCCGGCATCTTGGGCCTGAGCAGCCGGACCGCCTCGACGAAGGACGGGTAGTGGATCTCCGGCGTCGTGCGAACCAGCGTATCGTCGTGGTCCAGCACCAGGCAGCGGTAGCGCATGTCGGCCTCCTGAAGATGGATTTTTAATGTGACTTGGTCACGGAAAGCCTGCGGCAAACGGGGTATACTGATCTCACAACCGATAAAAGGAGTGCGATACACAATGTCAGTCGTGAATTTGACCTCGGAAAACTTCCAGCGCGAGGTGCTGAACAGCGAAAAGCCGGTGCTCGTGGACTTCTGGGCCAGCTGGTGCGGCCCCTGCCGCATGGTGTCCCCGCTGGTGGACCAAATCGCGGAGGAAAACCAGGAGGTCAAGGTGGGCAAGGTGGACATCGACGACCAGCCGGAGCTGGCCGGCGCGTTCCGCGTAATGAGCATCCCGACGCTGATGGTGTTCAAGGGCGGCAAGCTGTATAAATCCGCTGTCGGCGCCCGGCCCAAGGCCGCGATCCTGGCGATGCTGGACTAACCCCCACCCCGGGAACGGCGTTTCTAGGCGAGCAGCTTTCGCAGCCCCTTGCGGTTCAGCACCGTGACCCCGCCCCGGGAGAGCGAAACCAGCCCCTCCTGCTGAAAGTACTTCAGCATCCGCGTGACGGATTCGCGCGCGCCCCCCAGGTACCGCGCGATCTCCTCCTGCGTGAACTTGATGGTATCGCCGCCGCTCCTCCCCACCTCGTCCAACAGGAACACCGCCAGGCGCTTATCAAAGCTCATGAACAGGATCTGCTGCATCGCCCACATCACGTCCGAGAACCGCTCGGTGACCTGCCGGTAGGCGAAGGCCTCCACGTAGATGTTCTCCCGCTGCACCCGGTCGAAGGCTTTGGGCTGTATCACGCACAGCTCGCAATCGGACGCGGCGTCGATGCGCACCTCGAAGGTGATGGCGGTGAGCGCGCAGCCGGCGCTCATCACGCACACGTCGCCGGCTTGCATCCGGTAAAGCGTCACCTCGCGCCCCTCCTCGGACAGCATGTAGGTTCTGAGTTCCCCCGACAGCACCAGCAGGATCCCGGCGCAGTCATTCGTCCCGCCGTGGATGTTGGCGCCCTTGGGGTAGGAATGGCAGGCGGCGCCCTCGGTCAGCGCCCCGCGCTGGGCGATCGTCAGGCGCTCCCAGAAGGGGAAAAAGCGTGGGAAGATGGCGGCCGCGTCCAATTCCGGCATTGAAAAGATCCCCTTTCATCCTTATAATATCATATATGGATGGCATTAAAATGTCAATTCAGGAGGCATCGATATGAAGGTTGTCATCATCGGCGGGGTGGCGGGCGGCGCGTCGGCCGCGGCGCGGCTCAGGAGGCTGAATGAGCAGGCCGATATCGTCATGCTGGAGAAGGGCGAGTACATCTCCTTCGCCAACTGCGGCCTGCCCTACTACATCGGCGGCGAGATCAAGCAGAAGTCGGCGCTGACGCTGCAGACGCCGGGCAGTTTCAACGCCCGCTTCGGCGTGGACGTGCGCACGCTCAGCGAGGCGGTCAAGATCGACCCGGCCGCAAAGACGGTGAGCGTGCTGAACCACGCGACCGGCGAGACCTATGAAGAATCCTACGACAAGTTGATTCTCTCCCCGGGCGCGGAGCCGTTCGTGCCGCCCATCGAGGGCGCCAAGTCGGACAAGGTGTTCACGCTCCGGAACATCCCGGACACCTACCGCATCAAGGAAACCGTAGACCAGAAGAAGCCGAAGACGGCGATCGTCGCGGGCGGCGGCTTCATCGGCGTGGAGATGGCGGAGAACCTGACCCGCGCCGGGCTTTCGGTCACGCTGGTGGAGATGCTGGATCAGGTGATCGCGCCGATCGACTACGAGATGGCCCAGGACGTGCACCGCCACATGGAGGAGAAGGGCGTAAGGCTGATGCTGGGCAAGTCGGTGGGCCGCATCCGCGAGGCGGGCGAGGGCCTGATGGTGACCGTGGGCGACAGCGAAATCCCGGCGGACATGCTGATTATGGCGGTGGGCGTTCGCCCGGACAGCCACCTGGCGAAGGAGGCCGGCCTCGCGCTCAATCCCCGCGGCGCGATCGTGGTGAACGACCACATGCAGACCTCGAACCCCGACATCTACGCCGTCGGCGACGCCATCGAGATCACCGACTTCGTGACCCGCGACAAGGGCTACGTGCCGCTTGCGGGCCCCGCCAACAAGCAGGGCCGCATCGCGGCGGACAACATCGCCGGCCTCGACAGTTCTTATGAGGGCACGCAGGGTTCCTCCATCCTCAAGGTGTTCGACCTCACCGTCGCCTCCACCGGCCTGAACGAGAAGGCGGCGAAGCGGCTGAAGCTGGACTACGACAAGTCCTACACCTACTCGGCCAACCACGCGGGTTACTACCCGGGCGCGGTCAACATGTCGATCAAGGTGCTGTTCGAGAAGGGCACCGGCCGCATCCTGGGCGCCCAGGCGGTGGGCTACGACGGCACCGACAAGCGCGTGGACGTGTTCGCCACCGCCATCCGCGCCGGAATGACCGCAAAAGATCTGACCAAGCTGGAGCTTTGCTACGCGCCGCCGTTCGGCTCGGCGAAGGACCCGGTCAACATGGCGGGCTTCGCGATCGAGAACCTGATGAACGGGCTGGTGAAGAACTTCCACTGGCACGACGTGGACTCGCTGCCCCGGGACGGCAGCGTGACGCTGCTCGACACCCGCACGGCGATGGAGTACGAAAACGGCCACATCGACGGCTTCATCAACATCCCGCTGGATTCGCTGCGGTCGCGCCTTGCCGAACTGGACAACTCGAAGCCCGTATACGTCACCTGCCAGGTGGGCCTGCGCGGCTACGTGGCCGCCCGGATCCTGACCCAGAACGGCTTCGACGCTTACAACCTCTCCGGCGGCTACCGGCTGTATCACTCGGTTTTCGGGCCGCATGAACCACCCAAGGCAGGGATTCAGGTGAACACGGATACCCAACTGCCCGAGAGGAAGGACGCGCCCGTGAAAACCATCCGGCTGGACGCCTGCGGCCTGCAGTGCCCCGGCCCGATCGTGAAGCTGTCCGAGGCGCTGGTCGATGCGTCGGTGGGCGACGTGATCGAGATCTCCTCCACCGACCCGGCGTTCGCCTCCGACCTGCCCGCCTTCTGCCGCCGGACCGGGAACGTGCTGCTGGAATCCGGCAGCGAAAAGGGCATCGCCCACGCTCGCGTCCGGAAGGGGGAAAAGCCCGCCCAGCCCGCCTTGGGCCCCGCCGGGGACGCCAAGAACATCATTGTGTTCTCCGGCGACCTGGACAAGGCCATCGCCTCGTTCATCATCGCCAACGCCGCCGCCGCGATGGGCCGGAAGGTGTCGATGTTCTTCACGTTCTGGGGGCTCAACATCCTCCGGAAGCCGGAAAAGGTGGCCGTGAAGAAGGACTTCCTCTCGAAGATGTTCGGCGCGATGATGCCGCGCGGCACAAAGAAGCTGGGCCTTTCCCGGATGAACATGCTGGGCATGGGACCGAAGATGATCCGCGGGGTCATGAAGAAAAAGAACATCGCAAGCCTCGAGGAATTGATCGCCTCCGCCCGCAAAAACGGCGTGGAGCTGGTCGCCTGCTCGATGTCGATGGACGTGATGGGCATCAAGAAAGAGGAACTGCTGGACGGCATCGGTTTCTCCGGCGCGGCGGCGATGCTGGCCAACGCGGAGGAGTCCGACATGTCGCTGTTCATCTAAGAGCTCGTCAGAAATCCGCTTCGCGTCTTTCTGACGAGATGAAAAGAACTGCGCGGGCCTGAATCCAGCCCGCTGACGGAAGGAATTTTGACGCCACCGGTGCGCGCACCGGTGGCGTCAAAATCATTCCCGCCGCATGGGCCGGCGGGAATGATTTTAGTGGAAACAGGGCTAACCCGTTCAGCTTTCCGCAGGCGTTTCCCCCTCCTCCGGCTTCAGCCTGCGGTGCACATAGGCCGCGAAAAACGCCAGCGCCACGGCGAAGACGGCGATCATGCCCTCCACCGCGAACACGCTCCGCAGCGCGCCCGCCTGCATCAGCGCGGCGGGGGCGTCCACGAACGCGTGCAGCAGGATCGCCAACGGGTACAACCAGAACTTGCGCTCTCCGTACACGGAGTAGAACACCACGACCGACAGCGAGATCTGAATGGTCAGCGCCAGCATCCGCTCGACGCCGCTGATCAGGAACAGGTAGGACGGCGTGGTTGCCAGCGCCTGAATCTGCGCCGCCAGCGCCAGGTTCTGGCTGGACACCAGCGCGCCGGAATTCATCATCAGCGCGACGACGAAGCTGCTCACCATCGCGATCCCGCCGACCAGGATCGCCTCGATGCCGCCGTGCCCCACGCCGTAGGACAGCGCCGTCTTGATGCCGTCATAGCGCTTTTTCAGCAGGTGGAAGGATGCGAACCGGGCAGTCTCCTCAAAGATGCCCGCCGCGAAGCAGCCATAGAGCATGTACAGCATCGGCTGGCTCCTGAGCGCGATGGTGCCGTCCGGCGCGGGCTTCAGCACCAGGTAGTGCATCAGCTGCTCCAGCACCATCGCAAACACGATGAACGCCGCCGCACCGGTGAGCGCCGGAACCACCTTCGCCCCGTACCTCTTATGGAAAAAAATCAGCAGCGCAACCGGAACGCCGATGGACAAGAGCGCGGAAAACCCCATGAACGCGATGGAAAGCGATGGCACCGTCATTGTTATCCTACTCTCCTTTTAGACAATTAGACAAACTTCTAATTAACCAGCGCAATCATACGCCTCCGCCTGAGTTTTGTCAAGGACGGGAGGAGATTTAACCCGTCGCCCTCCTCCGGATGTCTATGTAAAAGGGCCGCTCGCGGTGCGAACGGCCCTCAAGCTGTTGACAAACCTCGTCATGCTTTCAATTCGTTCCCGGCGACCTGTGCGCCGGGAACGCGTTTCTTCCATCATTGCGCACACTGGTGGAAGAAACAAACCCTTCGGCCAGTGCGCCGCCCGGAAATTCCTCAGAATTTCAGGCGCACGAAGTTCTTCTTCCTTTGCGTTGAAAAATCCCTCAGGGTTTTTCAACGCCTGAGGGCCGCTCGCGGTGCGAACGGCCCTCCACATGGATTGGTTAACCCTTGACGCGCTGCTCCAGCGCCTCGAGCTGATGGTACATCTCCTTGGGCAGCTTGCCGCCGAATGTGGCGTAATACTCCTTGATGGACTCCAGCTCGGCCTTCCAGCCTTCCTTATCCACCTTGAGCAGTTCGTCCATCGCGCCGGGCTTCAGCTCCAGGCCGGAGACGTCCAGGTCTTCCTGCTTGGGCAGGTAGCCGATGATGCTCTTCTCGGCGCCGATCTCGCCGGAGACGCGCTGCACGATCCACTTGAGCACGCGGCTGTTGTCGCCGTAGCCCGGCCAAAGGAACTTGCCCTCGGGGCTCTTGCGGAACCAGTTGACGTAGAAGATCCTGGGCAGCTTGCTTTCGTCGGCCGCCTCGCCGATGTCCAGCCAGTGCTGCAGGTAGTCGGTGGCGTTGTAGCCGATGAACGGCAGCATCGCGAACGGGTCGCGGCGAACCTGGCCGATCTTGGATGAGATCGCGGCGGCGGTGATCTCCGACCCCATGATGGAGCCCAGGAACACGCCGTGCTTCCAGTCGAAGCTCTCGTGCACCAGCGGGATGGTGGAGGGGCGGCGGCCGCCGATCAGGATCGCGGAGATCGGCACGCCGTTCGGGTCTTCCCACTCGGGCGCGATGGACGGGCACTGCTTGGCGGGGGTGGTAAAGCGGGCGTTGGGATGGGCCGCGGGCTCCTTGCTGTCCGGCGTCCAGTCCCTGCCCTTCCAGTCGATCAGGTGGGCCGGCGCGGGCGTGCCGATGCCCTCCCACCACACGTCGCCGTCGTCGGTCAGCGCCACGTTGGTGAAGATGGTGTTCTTCTTGATGGTGTGCATCGCGTTGGGGTTGGACTGCTCGGAGGTGCCCGGCGCCACGCCGAAGAAGCCCGCCTCGGGGTTGATGGCGTGCAGGCGGCCGTCTTTTCCGAACTTCATCCAGGCGATGTCGTCGCCGACGGTCTCGACCTTCCAGCCGGGGATGGTCGGGATCAGCATGGCCAGGTTGGTCTTGCCGCAGGCGCTCGGGAACGCGCCGGTGATGTACTTGACGTTGCCCTTCGGGTCGGTCAGGCGCAGAACCAGCATGTGCTCGGCCATCCAGCCCTCGTCGCGGGCCTGAACCGACGCGATGCGCAGCGCGAAGCACTTCTTGCCGAGGAGCGCGTTTCCGCCGTAGCCGGAGCCGTAGGACCAGATCGTGCGCTCCTCCGGGAAGTGGCTGATGAACTTCTTCTCAATCGGCGCGCAGGGCCAGTTGGAGTCCTTCTGGCCGGGTGCGAGCGGCGCGCCCACCGAGTGCAGGCAGGGCACGAACTCGCCGTCGCCCAGCGTCTCCAGCACCTTGGTGCCGATGCGGGTCATGATGCGCATGTTGACCACGACGTAGGGGCTGTCGGTGACCTCCACGCCGATTTTGGAGATGGGCGAGCCGATCGGGCCCATCGAATACGGGATGACGTACATCGTGCGGCCCTTCATGCAGCCGGTGTACAGACCCGTCATCGTCTTTTTGAGTTCCACCGGGTCGACCCAGTTGTTGGTGATGCCGGCATCATCCTGGGTCTTGGAGGCGATGAACGTGCGGTTCTCAACGCGCGCCACGTCGGAGGGATCGCTGCGGAACAGATAGCAGCCCGGGCGCTTCTCCGGGTTCAGCGGGATGGCCATGCCGGAGTCCACCATGCCCTTGAGCAAGCGCTGATACTCCTCTTCGGAGCCATCGCACCAGTATATGTCATCCGGCTGGCACATATCTTTGACTTCGTCTATCCACTGCAGCAATTTCTTGTTCTTCGTCATGTTTCCCGCTCCTTGCATCTCAAAAATCAACCAGTCTAATTATACCATATGCGCGCCTGAAAAATAAAGTAGGAAAAGCAAATTCTTTATGAACTTCGTCCACATTTTTGACGGATTCTCGCGCCCGCTCATTCATTTTTGAAGTGCGAACGCGACACCCTCCGCGGCTTGAATCCTTGAATTCCTGGGTTTCCCTCCCGTTTCAATCGATCATAGGATACCCATTGATTTTCAACGTTTATGCAGAATTCGTCCCGTGTAAAATTTGCAATACGCTGACGCGCCCGGGGCCGCCCGGAACGGCGCAAAACCGCGCGTGAACGGCGCGGATCCGGGGTATACAAAAGCCATTCCGGGCGGCGCGCGGCCGGGCAAAAAGCCATCTGCGAGGCTATATAATGGTAGATAAAATTCTATATCACCGTTGACGAATTTTTTCACAGGCTATATAATAACGTGTGGTTTTAAGCGATGCTGAGTTTTTAGCCTGCGCTTTAAAGACCGGGTACCCGGTGGCTCATCGATTCGCCGCCATATGGCGCAGGGGGGTTTCAAATGACAGGTCCCACCCTATTGTTGCTCGTCGTGTTCGTCCCGTTGGTCGGCGCTTGCACGCTGCCCTTGATCGGGAAGATCTCGGCCAAGGTTCGAAACGCGCTGGCGTTTGTGTTCGTCGCCATCCCGTTCGGGCTGCTCATTTCCATGCTGCCTGTGGCGCTGTCGGGCGCGCCCTACTCGTTTGACATCCTCCTGCCGCTGGGGATGAGCTTCGGCTTCCATGCCGACGGCCTGGCGGTGTTCATGGCGATGATTTCCTCGTTCCTGGGGCTGATCATCGTGGTCTACTCGTTTGGGTATCTGGGCCACTATGACAACCAGAACGAGTATTATTTTTATGTGGTGCTTTTCCTGGGCGCGATGATGGGCATCACGCTGACCACCAACCTGATCTTTCTGTACGTCTTCTGGGAGATCTCCGCGCTCGCCTGCTGGCGGCTGATCGGCTTCTTCCGCGAGAAGGAGTACGTGCGGCGCGCCAACAAGGCGTTTTTGATCACCGGCGGCGGCGCGCTCGTCATGCTGGCGGGCTTTTTGATGATCTACTTCCAGCACGGCACGATGGACCTCCTGCTGCTGCGCGGCAAGGAGATTTCAAACACCGCGGTGCTGTTGATCCTGTTCGGCATCCTGTCAAAATCCGCCACGCTGCCGCTGCACTCCTGGCTGGCCGACGCGGGCGTCGCGCCCACCCCGGCCACGGCGCTCTTGCACGCGGCGGTCTTGGTCAAGATCGGCGTGTACGTGTACGCCAGGCTGTTCGTGATGACCTTCCACATCGACGCCTTCTGGAACACCGCGGTGCCGGTGATCGCGGCGGTCAGCGCGCTGGCCTCCGCGGGCGCGGCCATCGGGGAGAACGACATCAAGCGCATCGTGGCCTACTCCACCGTCAGCCAGATCGGCTTCATCTTCCTGGGGCTGTCGATCGGCGGCGAGGCGGCGCTGGCGGGCGGCCTGATGTACATCCTGATGCACGCGATTTCAAAGGCGGGCCTGTTCCTGTGCGCGGGCATCGTGGAGCACAGCCTGCACACCAAGGACATCCGGAAGATGGGCGGCCTCATCAAGACCATGCCCTGGACGGCGGCCTCCTTCTTCCTGTGCGCGTTCTCGGTGATGGGCGTCCCGCCGTTTGGCGGCTTCTTCAGCAAGGACATGGTCATCCACGGCGCGATCGAGGCCGGGCATCCCTGGATCGCCGCGGTGTTCGTCCTGGGCGCGGTGATGACGGTATTGTACCTGATGCGCGCGTTCTACCGGGTGTTCCTGGGCGCCTCCCATGTGGAGCATCCCGCCCATGAGGGCCGGGGCACCATGGAGTATTCGGTGGTCCTGCTGGCGGCGCTGTCCATCGTGAGCGGCCTATTCATCTACTACCCGGCCAGCCTGGTTCAGGCAATCGTTTCGCAAATGGCGGTGATCATTAAATGAGCGGCATGTCTTCCGCGCTGCCCCTCTGGCTGGTGCTAATTCCGGCGCTGTTCGGCGCGCTGGTGCTGATTCTTCCCGGCAAGGTCAAAAATGGCGGGCTGGTCGGCGTGTTCGCGGGCGCGCTGGGCGCGCTGGCGGCCGCGCTGTCCGCTCTGGGCCAGTCCCTCGAGTTCACCCGGGCCTGGGCGGGCTGGGGCATGGACTTTTCGCTGAAGCTGAACCCTGAGAACCTCCCGCTGGTAATCGCGGCGGCGGTATTGACGCTCGTGGTCGCGGCCTGGGCGGGGCTTTCCGGCGCGTATCCCGCAAAGAGCAAGGTCTTTATGGCCTCGATGCTGTTCGCGCTTGCGATGGCCTCCGGCGCGCTGATGGCCAACAACCTCGTGGCGATGCTGTTCTTCTGGCAGGCGATGTGGGCGCCGGTGTTCGGCATGATTCAGGCGGGCGGCGAGAACGCCTGGAAGACCTCGGTCAAGGCGGTGTTCACCGCGGGCGCGTCGGATCTTTTGATGATCCTGGGCATCGGCTTTGCCAGCTTCTCCGCCGAGAGCATGACGATAGACGCCATGCGCGTGCCGGCCACCGCGCTGGGCTCGTGGGGCTTCCTCTTGATGGCGGTAGGCGCGATCGGGAAACTGGGCGCGATCCCGTTCCACGGCTGGCTGTACGACGCGTCGGAGGACGCCCCCGCCCCGTTCATGGGGCTGATCCCCGGCGCGCTGAACCTGCTGATTGGAACCAACCTGCTTTCGAAGTTTCCCGGCATGTTTGACGGCGCCAGTTCCGGCGCGATGCTGCTGGTATTGATCGCCGGCGCGGGCACGGTGGTGCTGGCGGGCATGCTTTCGATGAGCGCGGGCGGCTTCAAAAAGCTCGCCATCGCGTTGAACGTGGCGCAGGCGGGCGCGCTGGTGCTGGGCGCGACCTCGGTCGCGGGCGGGGCCTTCGCGTTTGCGGCGATCGTCTCCGCGGCGGCGGGCTGCTGCCTGTACCTCTCCGCCTCCCAGCTGGAGAAGGACGCCGCGGGCAAGTCCACGCTGGCCTCCTTCGCCTTCTACGTGTCGGCGGGGGCGGCGGTGGCGGTGACATTCACCGGCGCGCTGTACCGCATCGCGCTGTATGAGAGCTGGCTGAGCCTGATCCTGTCGGTGGTCGCGCTGATCGGCGCGATCTTCGCGGTGTCCGGCGTGACCGGCCTGATCCGCGCCGGGCGGGACGGCGAAAAATCCGTGCCGTCCTTCGACCTCGGCCGCGCGCAGGCCTGGCTGGACCGGACTCGCTGCGACCCCTACCCCGCCGCCCGGGCCGCCTTCAAGGGCTACGCGAAGGTCTCCCTCACGGTGAACGACGCGATCAGCTGGTTCTACGACGTGGGCGTCGTGTGGTTTGTCGGGTTCCTTTCGGGGCTGGTCAAGAAGGCGCACAACGGCAGCCAGTCCCGGTATGTGCTCTGGGTGCTCGCGGGCGCGGTGATTGTGATCGCGATCTTCGCGCTGTCCTGACGCGGTGATCCCCACTTAAGGAGGAAAATGCTCGTGCCGTTTCTGTTTATTGGGATCCCGCTGGCTGCCGTGGTGATCCTGAACGCGCTGAATTGGAAAAATCGCTGGATATCGCTGTGGGCGGCCGTGGCGGTGTCCGTGATCCAGCTTGGGCTGGGCGTGTGGGACCTCGTCCGGGTCGTCTCCACCGGTACGCCGGTCTCATCCAGCTTCTTTGGCAATTTTACCGTGGATTCCTTCGCCGCGATCGTGCTGACGATCATCGGCCTATTGGGCTGCGTCACGGCGCTCGTGGCCACCGGCACCATCCATGAGAGCCGCTTCAGCTTCGGCAGCGCGCTGCTGGTGCTGCTGATGGGCATGAACGGCGTGGTGATGGTTCGCGACGTGTTCAGCCTGTACGTGTTCATCGAGGTCACAGGCGCGGCGTCGTTCCTCCTGATCGCCATCGACAAAAAGCGAGACGAACTGGAGGGCGCGTTCAAGTACTACCTGATGAGCGCGCTGGCCACGGTGATGATGCTGCTCTCCGTCGCGTTCCTGTTCGTACTTTCGGGCGGCACGTCCTACGACGGGATCGCGGCCTACGTGGCCTCGCTGAACGGCAATTACCCGGTGATGCTGAACGCGGCGATTCTGCTGTTCGTGATCGCGCTGTCGATCAAGTCCGGCGTGGTGCCGTTCCACACCTGGGTGCCGGACGCCCACTCCTCCGCGCCGTCGCCGGTGTCGGTGGTGCTGGCGGGCGTGGTCATCAAGGTATCGGGCGTGTACGCGCTGATGCGCGTCTACCGCGACGTGTTCCTGAACGACCCGAAGATCGGCATGGCGCTGGCCATCCTGGCGATCGCGTCGATCCTGGTGGGGGCGCTGGGCGCGATCGGGCAGAGCGACATCAAGCGCATGCTGGCGTTCTCCTCGGTGAGCCAGATCGGCTACATCATCCTGGGCGTCTCCACCGGCTCCATGCTGGGCTTCGTGGGCGCGCTGATGCACTTTTTCAACCACGCCACGTTCAAGTCCCTGCTGTTCACCGACGCGGCGGCGGTCTACCATCAGACCGGCACCCGCGACATGGACCAGATGGGCGGCCTGGGCGCGAAGATGCCCTATACTTCCGTCAGTTCGATCATCGGCCTTCTGTCGATGTCGGGCATCCCGCCGCTCTCCGGCTTCTGGAGCAAACTGGTGATCGTGATCGCGGTGTGGCAGGTGTCGCCGGGGCTTGCGATCGCGGCGCTGTGTTTGAGCGTATTGACGCTGGGGTATTTTCTTATCCTTCAGAAGAAAGTGTTCTTCGGCAAGCTCAATCCCGCGATGGATGCCGTCACGGAGGTCGGCGGCAGCCTGCGGTTCGTCGAGGTGCTTCTTTCCGCGATCAACGTGCTGGCGGGTCTACTGTTCCCGGTCGTGCTCTACTACCTGCACATGAGAGGCATTCTCTGACGACATTGCGATGGAAGGTGTAGCGAATTGAACCTGACGATCATGATCCTTCTACTGGCGGGGCTGGTAATCTCCGCGCTGGCCGTCGTGATGATCCGGGACCTTTTAAAGGCCGCGGTGTCGCTGGCCGTGCTGAGCGCGATACTGACCGTGATCCTGTTCCTGCTCAAGGCGCCGCTGGCCGCGGCGTTTGAACTGTCCGTCTGCGCCGGGCTGATCACGGTGGTGTTCATCAGTACGATCAGCATGACGAAGCTGCGCACCAAGGAAGAGGTCGCAAAGCACCAGGTGGAGCGCCGCCGGCGCTTCCGCCTCCTGCCGGCGATCGTGGTGGCGATGCTCTGCGCGGGCGTCGCGCTGATGCTCCCCCACCTCGGGCAGATGATTCCGGCCGGCGTGCCCCAAGTCGCGGCGGCCGCCGATACCGCGGTTTTTTGGAACCAGCGGCAGGCGGACCTGCTGGGCCAGATCGTGATGGTGCTGGCCGGCGTGCTGGGCGTACTGATCTTCTTCAAGGAGAGTGACAAGCCGTGAGCCTGCTCTTTACCCTGTTCCTGATCGGGGCGTCGCTCCTGATCGCCATCGGCCTGTACGGCATCGTGGTCACCCGGAACCTGATGCGCATCCTGCTGTCCGTCGAGATCCTCACCAAGGCGGTCACGCTGGTGATGATCGGCGCGGGCTACGAGACCGGCCAGATGGGCGTGGCGCAGTCGTTTGTGATCACGATCATCGTACTCGAGGTCATGCTGCTGGTCATCGCCACCGGCATCCTGTTCGGGGCCTACAAGAACAACGGCTCGCTGATGACCGACAAGCTCAACAACCTCAAGGGCTAATCGAACGAATGGATGGAGGCTCCTGATGGAAAGCTTTTTCATGTCGCCGCCCGTGGCGTTCCTGATACTGCTCGTACTCTCCTTCGCGGTCTCGCTCGTTTCCAGGAAACTGGCGGCCCACGGATCGGACAGCGCCGTCAAAATGCAGGCCTACGCCTGCGGCGAGAGCATGCAGGAAAACCAGGGTCAGCCGGACTACACCCAGTTCTTCAAGTTCGCGTTTTTCTTTACCATCATGCACGTGGTCGTGCTGGTGGTGGCCACCGACCCGGCGGGGCTCTCGATCACGTCGGCGGTGTACCTGGGCGTGACGGTGCTCGCGCTGTTCATGCTGCTCAGGAGGGATAAGGGATGAAGACCATCGAGCGGATCATCAACTGGTCCAGGCTGAAATCGCCCTGGATCATCCACTTCAACTCGGGCGCCTGCAACGCCTGCGATATCGAGGTGCTGGCGGCGCTGACGCCCCGGTACGACGTGGAGCGCTTCGGCGTGCAGCTGAAGGGTTCCCCCCGCCACGCGGACGTGTTGGTCTGCTCCGGCCCGGTGACGCTGCAGCAGCGGGATCGGCTGACCACGATCTACCAGCAGATGCCGGAGCCCAAGTTCGTGATCGCGGTGGGCACCTGCGCCTGCTCTGCCGGCGTGTTCGACGGATGCTACTGCGTGGAGGGCGGCATCGACACCACCATCCCGGTCAACATGTACGTGCCCGGCTGCCCGGCCAAGCCCGAGGCCATCATCGACGGCGTCGTGAAGCTGCTCGGCACGCTGGAAAGCGAAGAATCCAAGGCCAAGAAGAAGAAAAAGGCGCGGAAAGGCGCGGCGGAGGTCGTGCAGGCAGCCCCGACCATCCCCGAGCCACCGAAAGAACCCGAGGAAGCCAAAAAGGCGTAGGAGGCAGGCGCATGGAAGCAAACTTTGAAAGGGAAAACGGCGTGCTCGCGCGCCTGAACGAGCGCTTCGGCCTCGATATCCAAGGCGCGGCCGTCAAGCACAACAGGGTCTACCTGAGCATCCCGGAGGAGGCCTTCATGGAGGCGCTCAAGTTTCTCCGGAATGAACTCGATTTCAGCCATCTGTGCGCCATCACGGGGCTGGACACCGGCGAGAACTTTGAGTTCCTCTACCACATCGCCGAGCCTGGCGGCATCGTGGTGACGCTGAAATACAAGACGAAGCGGGAGGACCCGGTGGTCATCCAGACGGTGCTTCCGGTGTACCCTGGCGCCACCTTCTACGAGCGGGAGCTGGAAGGCCTGCTCGGCGTCACGGTGGAGGGCCTGCCCGAGGGCCGGCAGTATCCGCTGCCCGATAACTGGCCCAAGGGGCAGTATCCGCTGCGCAAGGACTGGAAGCCCGCAAAACAGAACATTGACGAACCCACGAAGGGGGTGTAGGCGTGGAAAAGGACAACCGGATCATGATCCCTTTGGGCCCGCAGCATCCGGCGCTGGAGGAACCCGAGAGCTTCAACCTGCTGCTGGAGGGCGAGCGGATCGCCGCGGCGTCGGTGCTGATCGGCTACAACCACCGCGGCATGGAGAAGGCTGCCGAAAGCAGAACCTATGTGCAGAACATCTACCTGCTGGAGCGCATCTGCGGCATCTGCTCCCACTCCCACTCCACCTGCTACGTGCAGACGGTGGAGGCGCTGGCGGGCGCGGAAGTCCCCCGCCGCGCGCTGTACCTGAGGGCGCTGATCGGAGAACTCGAGCGCATTCACAGCCACCTTCTGTGGCTGGGCATCGCGGGCCATGAGATCGGCTTTTTGTCGCTGTTCATGTACGCCTGGCGCGACCGCGAGATCGTCATGGACACGCTGGAGATGCTGACCGGCAACCGCATCAACTACGGCATGAACGCCATCGGCGGCGTGCGCCGCGACATCACCCCCGAGCAGGCGCAGAAGGTGCTGGAAGCGGTGGACGCGCTGCAGGCCCGCACGGAATACTACGAGAAGGCGGTGCTGGGCGAGGAGACCGTCGCGCAGCGGCTGATCGGCGTGGGCAAGCTCTTAAAAGAGGACGCGCTGCGGCTGGACGCGGCGGGCCCGGTGCTGCGCGCCTCCGGCGTCGCCCGCGACATTCGGAAGGACGACCCCAACGGCATCTACCCCGAATTGGATTTCAACGTGATCACCGATACCCACGCCGACGTGTTCGGCCGCACGGTGGTCCGCGTACTCGAGCTGATGGAGAGCTACAAGATGATCCGCCAGATCATTCAGCAGATGCCGGAAGGCCCGATCGCGGTGAAGGTGCCCGCGCGCATCCCAGCGGGCGAGGCTTTCATGCGCTACGAGGCGCCCCGCGGCGAGGACGTTCACTACACCCGCTCCAACGGCACCGACAAGCCCGACCGCGTCAAGGTCCGCGCCCCCACGCTGGCCAACTCCGCCGCCATCGCCCACATGCTGGAGGGCGGATACCTGGCGGACGCCCCCATCGTGATCGCAGCCATCGATCCGTGCTTCTCCTGCACCGACCGCTCCGTGCGCGTGGTGGACGCCCGCTCCGGCGAGGAAAAGCTGTTCGACTGGGAAGGCCTTCGGAAATACAGCGTTGCATGGTATGCGAAGCAGGGCGTTGACCTGTCCGCCGCCAGCATGAGGCTGAGGGGAGATTGATCGGCGTGTGGCTAGCCCTGTTCCAAATCGTGATATTCCCGGGGTTTCTGTTCCTGGGCGCGCTGTCGCTGGTGTTTGAATACGTGGACCGCAAGCTCTACGCCCGGATGCAGAACCGCATCGGCCCGCCCTGGTATCAGCCGCTGGCGGACATCGTGAAGCTGTTGTCGAAGGAGACCATCGTCCCCTGCGACGCCGACTCGCACCTGTTCGGCGCGATCCCGGTGTTCGCGCTCGCGGCCACCTGCGCGGCGTTTCTGTACATCCCGATCTGGAGCATCAATTCGCTGATGCCCTTTGACAGCGACCTGATCGTGGTGTTGTACTTTTTGACCATCCCGACCTTGACCTACTTCCTGGCGGGCTGGTTCTCCTCGTCGCTGTTTGCCGAACTCGGCGCGATCCGCGCGATGACGCAGCTGTTCGCCTACGAAGTGCCGCTGTATATGGCGCTGCTCGGGCCGGCGCTCCTCGCGGGCACGTGGTCGATCAGCGGCATCACCGCGTTTTATCACCAGAACCCGGCGCTGCTCCTCGTCAACATCCCGGCGCTGCTCGTCTCCATCGTGACCGCGCAGGGCAAGCTGGAGCGCGCGCCGTTTGACATCCCCGACGCCGAAACCGAGATCGTCGGCGGCACGTTCACCGAGTACAGCGGGCGGCTTTTGGCGATGTTCAAGATGACGCTGAACACCGAGCTGGTGGTGGTCGCCGCGCTGATTTCCGCCATTTTCTTCCCGCTGTTCATCGGCGGCAGCGCCGTGGTCGGCTTCCTGCTGTTCCTGGTGAAGCTATTGGTGGTGGTGTTCCTGCTGACGCTGATGCGCGCCGCGCTTGCCCGCTTCCGCATGGACCAGATGGTGAACTTCTGCTGGAAGGTGCTGGCGCCGGTCGCCCTCGCCCAGATCCTGATCGACCTGATCGTCAAAGGAGCGCTGCTCTAAATGAAAACCACCGGTAAAATGGTTCCCATGCTGCTCAACATGCTGACGAAGAAGTCCGACACCGTGCTCTACCCCGCCGTGCAGGCGCAGGTGCCGGACAAGTTCCGGGGCGCGCTGAAGTTCCAAAACGACCGCTGCGTCGGCTGCAAGCTGTGCATGCGCGTGTGCCCGGCCAACGCCATCACCATTGAGAAGGTCGCGGACAAACAATTCAAGGCCATCGTCCACCTGGACAAGTGCCTGTACTGCGGCCAGTGCGTCGATTCCTGCAACAAGGATGCGCTGGAGAACACCCAGAACTTTGAACTGGCCAGCGGCGACAAGAGTTCGCTGACGAGGGAAATCTAGTGGATGTCTCCAAATTCCTGAAGGATTGGCTGAAGGGCGCGGAGCGTCTGGCCGTCGTGGGTGTGGGTTCCACGCTCCGGGGCGACGACGCGGCAGGCATGCGCGTGGTGGAGCGGCTCACGGAGGAGTACCCCGCAAATCCCCATTTGCTGTTCTGCCCCGGCGAGACCGCGCCGGAAAACTTCAGCGGCAAGATCCGCGCGTTCAATCCCACCCATCTGCTGCTGATTGACGCCGCAGACGTCGGCATTGCCCCGGGCGGGATCGTGGAGATCCCGCCGGACAAGGTGGGCGGCCCGGGCTTTCTGTCCCACATGCTGCCGCTGAAGGTGCTGATGAACTACCTTGCGGGCGACAGCGGAATGAAGGCGGCGCTGATTGGCATCCAGTACCAGAGCCTGGAGTTTGACGGCCCGCTGACCCCTGAGATCGCCTCCGCCGTGGATCGATTCTGCGACGCCCTCCGCTGCGCCATTGAAGAACGCTGGAAACCGTAACCGCATACGTTCACGCCTGCCGCGTTCACCGCGGCAGGCGCTTTTTGTACGCTATTTGAATTCGTCGCCGTGCCTTGAAAAAAAGTCGTGGTAGGCGCGGACATTTTCCAGCTGCGTCCACTGTTTGACGTCTGCCGGGCGCGCGTCGAGGTCATAGATCTTGGCGCGCTTCATCGCCAGCAGGAACGGCGAATGCGTGGAGATGATCAACTGGCAGCCCATGTACCGGGCCGATTCCTCCAGGAATTCCGCCAGCTCGATCTGCTTTGCGGCGGACAGGCTGTTTTCCGGCTCGTCCAGCAGGTAGAGCGCGTCGGCCTCGATCCGCTGCTTGAAGTAAAAGGACGCGCTCTCTCCGTTGGATTGTTCCGGTACGTTTTCCATCAACTGCTCGCGGACAAAAGCCGACTGCGTTTTGCGCCGCGCGCTGTTGCGCTTTTTCAGCGCCTCGTAATCCTCCAGCGTCCGCACCCGGAATGTGGAATGCCTCGCGTCGTAGTGTTCGTCAAACAGCAGCTCCTTCTTCCGGTCGATGCCCTCGTTGAGGCTTCGGATCGAGAGCATATAGTCGAACACGTCGTCGCTGGTGACGATCCGGCTGTGGGCCGGGATTGGCGCCTCCAGCCGCACCCGGCACAGGCGCACATAGTCCTCAAAGAAGTTCGACCGGTTGTAGGGCGCGCTGCGCTGAATGCCCAGCTTTTCCGCAATGACGTTCAGAATCGTCGTCTTGCCCGACCCATTGCCGCCGTATAAAACGGTGATGGGCTCAAAATCCAAGCGCTCCAGGCCCGCCTTCGGCAGCACATAAAAGGGATACAGGGTGTTGTAGCAGGTTCTTTTCACCGAAAGGCGAAAGGCCCACTCCTCATCCTCGTTCGGAAATGTGATGCTCTCCAGATAGACCATGTCAGCAGATCCTCGGCAACCCCTCGCCGGACAGCGGCGGCAGGATGCGGCGGCCGCCCAGCTCGGTGACCAGCGTGACGCCCTTCCCCGCCTTCACGCCGCCGATGATCTGCGCCCGCGCGCCGTAGCGGCTGGTGCGCAGGATCGTCAGCGCTTCCTCCGCCCTGTCCCCCGGCACCACGGCGATCAGCTTGCCCTCGTTGCCCATCGTCAGCGGGTCAAGGCCCAGGATGGAGCACAGCCCGCGCACCTCCCGGCCGACCGGGACTTTGCGCTGCTCCACCTCGATCTGGCAGCCCGACGCCGCGGCCACCTCGTTCAGGATGGTGGCGAGGCCGCCGCGCGTCACATCCCTGAGCGCGTGCAGCGGGATATTCGCCCTCTGCAGCGCGAAGACCATCTCGGTCAGCGGCGCGTCGTCGCTGACGATGCCGTTTTCGATGCCCATCCGGCTGGAGAGGATCGCCGCGTGGTGATCGCCCAGGTCGCCGGACAGCATCAGCGCGTCGCCCGGCTGCGCGCCCGCGATCGACACCGGTTGCCCAAGAACCGCGCCCACGCCCGCGGTGGTGATGATGAGGCCGCCCGACCCCTCGACCACCTTGGTGTCCCCCGCCACGACCAATACGCCCGCCTCGTCCGCGGTTTCCCGCATCGACCGGGCGATCCTGTCGAGGTCGGAAATCTCCATGCCTTCCTCGATGGCGAACGAAGCCGTCAGGTACATGGGCGTCGAGCCCGCCATCAACAGGTCGTTCACCGTGCCGCACACGGATAGCCGCCCGATGTCCCCGCCGGGGAAGAACAGCGGCTTCACCACGAAGGCGTCGGTGGTCATCGCGATGCGCCTGCCCGGCAGCTCCAAGACCGCCGCGTCGCCCATCGGGTCCAGGTATTTGTTGGATAGATGCCTGGCGAACACGTCCCGGATCAGTTCACCGGTCTGCACCCCGCCGCCGCCGTGGGCCATCTCGATCTTCACGCGCCCGCCTCCCTCGCCCAGATCCCGCAGGAGCCTTCCGCCGATACCATGCACGCGCCCACCGGGTGGGCCGGATCGCAGCCGCGCGTAAACAGCGGGCATTCATTCGGCAGGATGCGCCCCAGCATCACGTCGCCGCAGCGGCAGGCGGGGCTTTCCACGCCCCGTGGGAGTTCGCCCGGCCAGGCGTCGAACCTTGCGTATTCAGGCCGCAGCCTGAGCCCCGATCCGGGGATGCTGCCGATGCCGCGCCACCGGGCGTCCACCGGCTCAAAGTACGCCGCCACCGCCGCCATCGCCGGCGCGTTCCCCTCCCGGCTCACCGCGCGGGGGTACAGGTTGGCCGCGCGGGGCTTTCCGGCTTCCAGCTGATCCAAGATCTCCGAAAGCCCCGAGAGGATGTCCTGCGGCTCGAAGCCCGCCACCACGAAGGGTTTGTGAAATTCCTCCGCCAGCGGCTCAAACGCGCGGCTGCCAGTCAGCACCGCCACATGGCCGGGGCAGAGAAACGCGTCGATGCCCCGATCCGCCGCAGCCAGAAAGCGCAGCGGCTCGATCATCGTCTTGAGCGCCGACACCAGCCGAAGGTTCGCAAGGTTCGCCTTCTCCGCCTCCCGGATCAGAAGCGCGTAGACCGGCGCGGTCGTCTCAAACCCCACCGCCGCCACGACGCACGTCTCCTCCGGATGGGCCGCGGCGTAGGCCACCACGTCGTGCGGCCCCATGAACATCGAGACCCGCCCGCCCGCCGCCTTGGCCCCGGAGAGGCTTAGGCGGCTCCCCGGCACCCTGAGCATGTCGCCGAAGGCGAACACCCGGTGGCCGGGCCTGAGCGCGATCTCGTTCAGCGCGTCGATGAAGCCCGGCTCGGTCACGCACACCGGGCAGCCCGGCCCGGACACCAGCCGGACGCTTTCCGGCAGCAGCGCCCGGAGGCCCGCCCGCGCGATGGCGGCGGTGTGGGTGCCGCACACCTCCATCACGCTGACCTTCGGCCCGGCGTAGCGCTGAATGCGCTTCAAATGCGCTTCCGCAGTCACAGCACGCCTCCGATCTCCGCGTGCAGCGCCTCGATCTCCCGCGCGTCCTCGGGGGTCAGTATTTGCATCGCGTAGCCGGCGTGCACCAGCACCCAGTCGCCCACTTTTGGCTTCACAAACCCCACATGGACGTTGATCCGGTTGCCCAGCACGTCCACCTTGGCCCAATCCCCGTCCAAAGATACCACGACGCCCGCAGCGGCGACGCACATATGCATTCCTCCCAAGCCTTCCATTCGTTCCCGGCGACCCGTGCGCCGGGAACGGTTTCCATAACCAGTGCGGACACTGGTGGAGGAAACAATCCCTCAAGTCAGTGCGCCGCCCGGAAATTCCGCAGAATTTCAGGCGCACGCAGAGCTTCTTCCTTCGCGTTGAAAAATCCTCTGGATTTTTCAACGCCCGATCACCTCGTTGCGATAAATGCCTGGCCCAGGCTGATCCCGCCGTCCCCCGGCGGCACCTGGCGGTTGACGCAGGGTGTCAGGCCCCTGTTCCGGAGCCTAACGAGGCAGAGATCCGTCAGCAGCCGGTTTGAAAACACGCCGCCGGACAGCGCCACGTCCCGGACCCGGTGGCGCTTTGCGAGCAGAACGCAGGCGCGCTCCACCATCTCCGCCACCGCCTCATGGAAGCCCAGCGCCAGCGCGGCGCTGTCCCCGCCCGCGGACAGCGAGCGGATCACCGGCCGCCAGTCGGCAATGAGAATGCCGCCCCGCTCCGTGAGGTCAAACGACAGCCCCGCCGGCTCGACCCCGGCCCTTTTCGCCAGCGTGGCCTCTTTTTCCAGCAGGATCGCGCACTCGCCCTCATAGCGGTTCTCCCGGCAGATGCCCAGGATCGCCGACGCGGCGTCGAACAGCCGCCCCATGCTGGAGGATTCGATGGCGTTGATGCCCAGCGCCAGCGCCCTTTCCAGAACGCCCCAACCCGCGTACTCCGGCCGGACGCCGCTCGCGGCCTGATAGCAGGCGGCCGCCTTGGCCGCGTCCTTCATCGATTCGTCGCCGCCCGCCATTTTGACCGGCAGCAGGTGTCCGACCCTTTGAAAGCACGCGCCCTCGCACAATAGGAATTCGCCGCCCCAAACGGTACCGTCCATGCCGTACCCGGTGCCGTCGAAGGCCGCGCCCAGCGCGCGGGCCAGGCCGTGCTCCGCCATCACCGAGGCGACGTGGGCGTGGTGGTGCTGCACCGGGACGACCGGAAGCTTCAAGCCCTTCGCGTAGGCGGCGCTGAAGTAGCGGGGGTGCAGGTCGCAGGCGGCCGCCTCAGGTTTCGCGCCCAGCAGCTTGACGAGGTTGTCCGCGATCAGGCCGTAGCGCTCCGAACAGCCCTCATCCTCTAAGTCGCCGATGTGGGGGCCGACGTAGGCATATCCGCCTTCCACGACGCAGCAGGCCGCCTTCAGGTCGCCCCCCGCCGCGAACGCGCGCCTTCCGCCGCCAACTTGGAGCGGCAGCGGCGCGTAGCCCCGCGCGCGGCGAAGGATCTGCGGCGCGCCGTCAATCACCCGGGCCACCGAGTCGTCAAGGGGGTTGACGATCGCCCGGTCGTGGGTCAGAACGCCCGAGAGCGCGGGCAGCAGCGCGCCCAGCTGCGTTTCCTCATACAGGATCGGCTCGCCGCTGACGTTCGCGCTCGTCATCACGAGCGCCGCGTGTCCGCCCGTCGCCACCTCATCCAGCAGCAGGTGGTGCACCGGCGTATACGGCAAAAAGCAGCCGTATTCCAGGCTGCCCTGGGCGACGTTTTGGCTGAAAACGGGGTTTTTGACCGCGAGCAGCGCGATGGGCCGGGCGAAGCTGTTCAGGAGAGAGCGCTCCTCCGGGCCGACCTCGCAGACGGCCCCGACGTCCTCTAGGCTCCGAAACATCAGCGCGAAGGGCTTCCGCTCCCGCCCCTTCAGCGCGCGGAGGCGTGCAACTGGCTCCTCCTCCGGCAGGCAGCAAAGGTGGAAGCCGCCGATGCCCTTGACCGCCACGATGCCGCCCGCGAGCAGGTCCCGCGCGGCGGACGCGATGGGATCCGGCTGCTCCGCGCCGCCCTTGAGATACGTAAGCCTCGGGCCGCAGTCCGGGCAGGCGACGGTCTGCGCGTGGAAGCGGCGGTCGAGCGGCGCCTTGTATTCTCCGGCGCAGGCGGCGCACATCGGGAAAACGCCCATCGAGGTGGTCTCCCGGTCGTAGGGCAGCGCCTTCAGGATCGAGTAGCGCGGCCCGCAGGCGGAACAGCTGATGAACGGGTGGCGATACCTCCGGTCGCCGGGGCTTTTCAGTTCCCTCAGGCAGTCGTCGCAGACCGGCGCGTCGGGCGGAACCAGCGCGGGAAGTTTCTCCCCCTCCGGCGCGCCGCCGCTCTCGAGAATCCGAAAGCCCGCCTCAAGCGGCGCAATCTCCCTGGACTCCATGCGAAGGATGGAGAAGCGCGCCCGAATCTCTCGGATCAGCGCGTCCACCGCGCCCGTTTCGCCTGAAAATGCGCACTCCGCCAGGCCCCCGGCGTTCCGCACCCAGCCGGCCACGCCCAGTTCCCCCGCCAAACGCGCCACCGTGGGCCGAAAGCCGACCCCCTGCACCAGCCCGGAGAAGACTACGCTTCGGGACGCGCGCGGTGGTTGAGCCACGTTGCCACCTCTCGGATGCCCTCGTCGTTCCGGGCGGAAATGCGGAAGACCTGGGCGTTCGGGTTCAGCGCGCGGACGCCCTTCAGGTAGTACGCCTCGTCGAAGTCCACGTAGGGCGCCAGGTCGACCTTGTTGATGAGGATCGCGTCGGCCTTCTCGAACGCCAGCGGATACTTGTAGGGCTTGTCGCTGCCCTCGGTGACCGAGGTGATCAAAAGTTTCATGTGCTCGCCGATCACGAACTCCGCTGGGCAGACGAGGTTACCGATGTTCTCGATGAACAGGAAGCCCGCTTTCAGGCCCAGTGCGTCAGCGGCTTGCTGGATCACCGGGGTCTCCAGGTGGCACGCGCCGTGGGTGTTGACCTGGTAGGCCTGGATGCCCAGCTTTTTCAGCTTCTCGGTGTCGATGTCCGATTCGATGTCGCCCTCGATGACGGCGGCCAGGGCGTTCAGAAGCGGCAGCAGCCGGATCAGCGTGGAGGTCTTGCCCACGCCCGGCGCGCCCAGCACGTTGACGCAGTAGATGCCCCGGCAGGTGAATTCTTGATTCAACTCCGCCGCCAGCTCGTCGTTGCGCTTGTAGATGGACTCCTGGATGTCAATCTGGCTCATTTTCTACCTCGATCGATTTTACGTAGAATTCCCGCCCGATGTCGGTGGGCCGGCCCTGGCCGCCGCAGGGGCAGGTGAAGTCGAAGGGCTTTCGCTCGAACAGCCGCCCGCACTGCTCGCACTTCAGCATGGATTTCACGGCCTCGAACTCCACCGCCGCGCCCTCGCACAGCGTCCCGGCGCTGATCAGGTCGAAGTACAGCTGGATGGAGTCCGGCATGTAGCCGGAACCGTCGCCCGCGACCACGTAGATCTTCGTCACGCGCTTCGCGCCCCGCTCGCGGGCGGCGTCCGACGCGATCTGGATGATCCTCTGGGTGATGGGCAGTTCGTGCACGGCCGCGCCTCCGGATGGTATTCCCGCGCTTTATATACCAACGCTATACGCCGTTTATTCAAAGCGGCGGGTAAAGATCTCGTCCTTTTCCAGCAACTGCTCGATCGTGTCAAAGCCCAGCCGCCGGAGCAGCTCCACCACATAGGGGTTCTCGGCGGGGGTGCGGTAGAGCGCCTGGTCGCCGTAGGCGTTGACGGCTTTCCTGCCTTCCTCCGCCGGGGTCACCGCGCGGGGCCCGCCCACGCAGCCGCCGCGGCAGCCCATGCCCTCGTAGAAGTTGCCGCCGCCGTTTCCGGCCAGGATGTCGTTCATCATCGCGCGGCAGGCGGGGATGCCGTCCGCCTGGCGGGTTTTGACGGTGATCTTCCGGTCCGGGTTCAGCCGCCGCACGGTGTCCCTCACCGCTTCGCTGACGCCGCCGGTCCGGGCGTAGATGCGCCCGGCGCGGGAGGAGTGGTCCTTGTCGCTCTCCTCCATTTGGGCCGGGTCGATGCCCAGCAGTTCAAAGATCGACTGCATCTCGCTGAACGTCAGCACGTAGTCCACCGCGCCGGCAAGATCCTTCTCCCGCGCCTCCGCCTTTTTCGCGAGGCAGGGGCCGATGAACACCGTCAGCGCGTCCGGGTAGAGCGCCTTGACCGTCCGGGCGCAGGCGATCATCGGCGAAACCGAGCCGGGCACGTGGGGCACGAGGTCGTGGTAGATTTTCCGGATCATCGCGATCCACATCGGGCAGCAGCAGCTGGTCAGCTGGTAGTCCGCCTCGGTCATGATGTTGCGGTCGAACTCCAGCGCCTCTTTGAGGGTCAGGATGTCCGCGAACAGCGCCACCTCGATCATGCCGTCAAAGCCCACCGCCTTCAGCGCGGTGCGCAGCTTTCCCGGTGTGACGTCTCCGGAAAACTGCCCCAAAAACGCCGGGGCCACCAGCGCGTAGGCCAAGGACTTCGAGGAGCGCACCGCCTTCAGCGCGGGCAGTATATCGGTGGAGGCCTTCAGCTTTTCGCCCGCGCAGCCGCCGATACAGTCCTGGCAGCCCATGCACTTGTCCGGGTCGATCCGGATGTTGCCTTTTTCATCCAAATCCATCGCGCCGAACGGACAGCGGCCGACGCACAGCGAGCGCTGCTCTTCCGAGCAGTTGCACTCGCCGGTGCGGATCACCAGCTCGTGCTTTTCCGGGTGCAGCAGGCAGTCCAGCTGGTGTGGGTCGTAATCGCTCAGTGCCTTATCAAGCGCCTCCGGGTCGTCCTGAAGCGCCAGGGCCACCGCCTGGGCGTACAATTCGGCAAACGTCTTCATCCTGTTCAGCTCCCCGCGTTTCATGGGCGCGCGCCAAGAGCGGCGCTTTTTCATTATACCACAAAGCGCCCCCGATGAAAACCTCCGGGGCGCACGCCATGTGAAGTCGAAAATTGAAAAACACCATTGAAATGTGAAAAATTTTTGTTATAATGAAGGCGAGCATCCCGCGTTCGAAGCGTCCCGGGCGGCGAGCGCCAAATGAAGGAGGAAGAACCGTGGTACCCAATGCGACTACGATGCCGAGTGCGGTATTCCCGGCTTTCAACGACTGGGCGAACCTTCCCAACATGCTGCCCATTGTGATCGGGGTGGCCGTTGGGCTGTTGATCTCGGCGATCATCTGGGGCATCCTGACCATGAAACAGGCGCACCATAAGGGCTACCGCGGCTATTTCTGGACGGGCTTCTTCCTGCGGATGGTCGGCCTGATCTACGTGGTGGGCCTGCCGCTTTCTGAGGAAGCCCGGCTGGAGGACATGAAGAAGCTGGTCAAGATCTCCGTCCGCGCCGGGCTGCGCTGACCAGCCAAGAACCGCTGAGGCCTGGATTTCCGGGCGCCTCCCGGTTTGAGGATTGTTTCGATTTGCGGAGCTGCCCGCCTTCGGGTTCGGAGGCGGGCGCTTTTCATTCGCGGGGAAAGCACCCCGCAGTCCGGTATCATCACGGCATCAAGCGCGGAAAGGGTGTCACAAATGAAAATCGCGATGGCGAACGTATTCTTCTCCCCGGAACAGATCGAGGAATTCAAGCGCCTGGCCGCGGAACACGGGGCCGGGCTGGTCTACTTTGAGCATGGGACGGAGCTTATGCGGGAGGATCTTTTGGAATTCGACGCGCTGATGGGCTACTTTCCGCCGGAAATCCTGCCGGGGCCGGAGCGCCTCCGCTGGATGCAGGTGCCCTCGGCGGGCGTGGAGCGCCTCAAGGGCGCGTTCGACCCGAAAAGGACGCTGCTCACCAACAGCTCCGGCGCGTTCGGCATCCCGATCGCGGAGTACCTGATGGCGGGGCTGCTCATTCTGTACCGGAAAATGCCCGCGTACCTGAAAAATCAGCGGGAACACCTGTGGCGCCACGAGGGATCGACAAAGGCGATCTACAACAGTCTCGTGACCGTGGTGGGGATGGGCGACATCGGGAGCAGCTTCGCCGCCCGGATGCGCGCGATGGGCGCGCGGGTGCGCGGCGTCAGGCGCAGCGCCGCCGAAAAGCCGGATTCCCTGGAGGCGCTCTACCCCGTCTCGCGGCTTTCCGAGGCGGTGGAGGGCGCGGACGCGGTGGCGCTGTGCCTGCCCTCGACAAACGAGACGCAGGGGCTGGTGAGCGAAGAAGTGATCGGGCGCATGAAGCCGGGCGCGATCCTTCTGAACGCGGGCCGCGGCGCGACGGTGGACGAGGCGGCGCTGATTTGCGCGCTCCAGGACGGGCGCCTGGGCGGCGCGGTGCTGGACGTGACCCAGGTGGAGCCGCTTCCCTCGGACAGCCCGCTCTGGGACATGGAGAACGTGATCCTGACGCCGCACGTATCCGGCAGCAACGCCGACCCGGTGTGCGTGGGCCTCGCATTCGACATCTTCCGGGACAACCTCGAGCGCTTCCTGACCGGGCAGCCGCTCAAAAACCTGGTGGACATCGAAAAAGGGTATTGATGACCGGATTTTATTCGGGGCGCTTGGAGACCACCGAGTACAGCCCGTGGTAGATCAGCCGGATCACCAGATCCGCCATCTCCTCCGGCGGCTCCTTGAGCCCCGTCTCCAGCCACTTCTTGACCACCGCCATCCCCGCGTGCACGCCGAACTGCACCAGGTAATCCCTAAGCCGCGCGCCCGCCTCCTGGCTGCCCGGCCAATCCTTCATCACCTGCTGCTGGGCGAGCATCATGATCTCCTCCTGCAATTCCTCGTCGCCGTTCTCCCCCAGCAGCACCTTGCACAGCTCGGCGTTGGCCAGCACGTATTCGAATACCAGCTTCATCACCTGGAAGCCGCCCGGGCTATCCGGCAAGATCAGCCCGCTCATCCAGACGTTGATCTCCTGCAGCACTTCCCCCTGAATCTTGCGCATCAGGTCGTAGGGGTCCGTGTAGTGGGCGTAGAATGTGCTGCGGTTGACGTCCGCCATTTCGCAAATCTCCACGACGGTGATCTTGGCGATGGGCTTCTGGCTCAAAAGGTGCACAAAGCTCTCCCGGATGACCCGCTTGGTGTAGCGGATCCGGCGGTCGTCCTGTTTCTCCTTCATGCTCGCCCTCCCTGTGGCCCAATTTTGACTTTTGCGTTGAAAACCAACATCCCGGCCCGTCCTGTTGACCATTGCACACCGGTTCACCCATTTGCCCGTTGTAAACCGACACTGTGATGATTATAATCTAATCAGTTGAAATCGGCAACACCTTGTCGGTTATTTTTTGCGGACGGAGGGCGCGCCGTGGCGGATATCGCATTCGAAGGGGTTTCAAAGACCTATCGCGTGGGGGAAATCTCGATCCCGGCGGTGAATCACGCGGACTTTTCCATCAAACACGGGGAATTCGCGGTGGTGCTGGGCCCCAGCGGCGCGGGCAAGACCACGGTGCTGAACCTGCTCGGCGGCATGGACCGGGCGACCAGCGGCAAGATCCTGGTGGGCGGCCGCGACATCGCGCCGCTCTCAAACCGCGATCTCAACGCCTACCGGCGCTTCGACGTGGGCTTCGTGTTCCAGTTTTACAACCTGATGCCCAACCTGACGGCGCTGGAGAACGTGGAGCTGGCTCAGCAGGTGTGCAAAAACCCGCTCTCCCCGGCCGAGACGCTGGAGCGGGTGGGCCTGAAAGACCGGATGGACAACTTCCCGGCGCAGCTGTCCGGCGGCGAACAGCAGCGGGTGGCCATCGCCCGGGCGCTGTGCAAAAACCCGGAACTGCTGCTCTGCGACGAGCCCACCGGCGCGCTGGATTCAAAGACCGGCCGCAAGGTGCTGACGCTGATCAGCCGGGTGTGCCGCGACATGGGCAAGACCGTGGTGGTCATCACCCACAACGCCGCCATCGTGCCCGCCGCCGACCGGGTGATTTTGATGGACAGCGGCAAGGTGAGCTCGGTTTCGACGAACCCCGAGCCTCAGCCGATGGAGGCCCTCTCATGGTGAGAAGCGGCAAACGCCGGAACATGCTCCGCAGGAAGCTGCACGGCGACTTGAAGGCCAACTGGAAGGCCTTCACGGCGATGCTGATCCTGTGCACGCTGTCGGTCACGCTGTGGCTGGGCATCAACGCCGCGGCGCTGGGCATGGACCGGGGCCTGAATTCGCTGTTTGCCGAGAGCGACCTGGCCGACATCTGGGTGTCCGGCGAGGTTTCCGATCACAGGGCGCTGGACCTGGCCCAGCTGCCGGGCGCAGCGGATGCCCAGCGGCGGGTGCGCCTCAGGGTCAAGACCAACCTGCCCGGCGAACCCAAATTGGACCTGTACATGTGCGACGGCGAACCGCGCATCTCAAAGCCGCTGATCCTCGAAGGCTCCCCGCTGCCGGAAAACGAGCACGGCGCGCTCTTGATCGACCTGAAGTTCGCCGAGGCGATGAACGTGCATGTGGGCGACCGCATCACCGTGACCAAGGGCGGCGTGGACCGGGACCTCACGGTCGTCGGCATTTGTTACAGCCCGGAGTACGTGGTGCACTCCGACGGCTACAGCTTCAACGTCGATCCCCACACGTTCGGCTACGGCTTCGTGTCCGGCGGCACGCTGGGCGACATCCCCTACAACGAAGCAGTGGTCAAAATCAAGGACGGCTCTGACGCGGCGCAGGTCAAGCGCGAGGCCGAGGACCTGATCGACGACGCCAGCGTCTCGGTGATGACCCGGGACGACCGCGCCTACATCCGCATGGCGGTGGAGGAGGCCGGCCAGGTGCGCTCGCTGGGCCAGATCTTCCCGGCGGTGTTCTTCCTGGTGGCGGCGCTGATCACGTTCAGCACCATGCGGCGGCTGATCGAGAACCAGCGGGTGCAGCTGGGCACGCTCTACTCGCTGGGCTACGGGCGGGGGCAGCTGATCTGGCACTACGCGAGCTTCGGCCTCATGATCGCGCTGGCGGGGGCGCTCGCGGGGTCGCTGGGCGCGTACTTCTTCCTGGGGCGCGTAGCAATGAACATGCTGCTGTCGCTGTACGTGATGCCCGGCGGCGCGCTGTACATGGACCCCGCGATGGTGGCGGCCGCCGCCGCGATGATCGTGGTGATCGCGATGGGCGCCAGCTTCCTCAGCTGCTATCAGGAGCTGCGCGAGGTCCCGGCGAGCCTATTGCGCCCCAAGCCGCCGCACAGCGGGCGGCGGGTGCTTCTGGAGCGGATTCCGTTCCTCTGGAGGCGCTTCTCCTTCAGCAACAAGCTGATCGTGCGCAACATGTTCCGGAACCTCTCCCGCTTCCTGATCGGCGTGATCGGCGTGGTGGGCTGCTCGATGCTGCTGCTCACCGGCTTTGGTATGCGGGACTCGGTGAGCTACGTGCTGCAGCACTACTTCACCGTCAATATGCTCTACGACGTGCGGGTGGACCTGACCGGCGACGCGCCGGTGGGCTACGACCAGGCGGTCAAAAACCGGGCGGGCGCCAGCGAGATGGAGGACGTGATGGAGGGCCAGCTGCAGTTGTACGTGGACGGAGCGTGGCAGCAGAAGTCCTTCACGGTGCTGGAGGATCATCACGACATGGTGTACCTCGAGGATAATGGGCAGCGGGCGTGGCTGCCGCTTGAGGGCGCGGCGGTCACCCGCCGCATGGCGGAGGACCTGGGGCTGAACGAGGGCGATTCGCTCAGGCTGCGCATGCCGGACGGCGCCGAGGCGACCACGGCGATCTCGCGGATCATCGACCTGCAGTTGGGCCAGGGCGTCTACATGAGCCGCACCGCCTGGCGCAAGCTGGACGCGCTCGCCTTCAGGCCGACGGCGCTGTTCCTGAAGGGCGGCAATATCGACGTGGCCGCGGTTTCCGGCATGGACGGCGTGGACAAGGTGCGCACCATCCAGGAGGAGCGGATGGGCAAGATCGCGGTGACCGGCGTGATGGACCTGCTGGTGCTTTTGATGGCGCTCTTCGCGGGGGCGCTGCTGCTGGTGGTGATGTACACGCTGGGCGAACTCAGCTTCTTCGAGCGCATCCGGGACCTGGCCACGCTGATGGTTCTGGGCTTCTACCCAAGGGAGACCAAGCGGCTGATCCTCCGGGAGAACATCGTGGTCGCGGTGATCGGGCTGCCCATCGGCCTTATGCTGGGGCCAAGTCTGCACCGGTGGGTGCTGGCTTCGGGCCTGCCCAGCATCATGCAGTTCGTGCCCTACATTTCGCTTGAAAGCTGGGTTTTCACGGCGATCCTGACGCTTTTCTTCGCCTGGGTGGTCAACCGCGTGATCGGCTCGAAATTCAAATCGGTCAACATGGTCGAGGCGCTGAAGAGCGTCGAGTGAGGAGGAAATTATGTCCCGAATGAAAAAACTGATGGCGCTGGCACTGGCGCTGGCGCTGACCCTTGCTCTGGCCGCGCCCGCGCTGGCCGAGAACGCCGCGAAATCGGCCAAGGGCGTGGCGGACTGCGCCCATCCGGAGGACATCTTCGCGCCGGTCGGCGGGCAGCTGCTGCCCTTCGACTGGGATCCAGGCGATAAGGTAAAGGCCGGCGACGCGCTCGTCTCCGTCCGCCCCCGCGAGGTGCTGGCGGCGAATGACGGCGTGGTCCGCTCGCTGCAGGCGAGGGTAGGCGACCGGGCGGAGGACGTTCAAAAGCAGTTCGGCGCGCTGTGCTCCATCGACCGCACGGACGTGATGTGGGTGGACGCGGACACCAAGAATGCCTACGACAAGCCGGAGAACCGCGCGATCACGCTGGGCGAGACGCTGCGCGTGTACAACGGCAAGGACAGCGATCCGCTGGAGGCCAAGGGCACGGTGATCTCCATGGACGGCAAGAAGTTTATCGTGGAGATTCCGTCGGACGTGTTCGATTTGGAGGACGACGTGAAGCTCTACCGCGGCACCGACGGCGCGTACCGGTCCGGCGACCGGGTGGGCGGCGGCGAGATCGAGCGCGCGGCGGTGGTGCCGGTGACGGCGGAGGGCGTGATCGCGGGGGTCAGCGTGACCGAGGGCCAGAGCGTGAAGCGCGGCGACCTCCTGTTCACGCTGGACGCAGCGAACACCGTCTACACGCAGCCGGCGAAGGCCCAGGTGGCGGCGGACGCGGACGGCGTAGTCTCGGACGTTTACGTGAAGAGCGGGCAGGATGTGGAAAAAGATCAGATTCTGATGACGGTGGAGCCGCTGAACGACCTGGAGTTTCTGGTGGACGTGGACGAACTGGACATCACGTCGTTGAAGCCGGGCGACTCGGTGCAGGTCAAGGTGGACGCGCTGAACCAGACCGTGCCGGCGACGGTCAAGGAGGTGCGCCCGCTGGGCGTGACGGTGCTGGACACCACCAAGTACCGCGTGTCGCTGTCGCTGCAGTCCATCCCGGAGGGCCTGCTGCCCGGCATGCGCGTGACCGCCTATTGGGGCGGTTGACGGGGAACCACCCGCAATACATGACGACGCCCCGTGGCGACCCGTTCGCCACGGGGCGGATTTGCATGCCGGTATCGCTCACCCGATCGAGACTTCGATCGCGAGCGGCGCCTGCCCGGTCAGCGCCCGGGTCCTCGCGTCCGGCTGGCCGAAGCCCGCGTACAGCTTGAAGCGCCCGCCGCCCGGAATCCGGTTCCCGGAATCGTCTACGACGGTAAACGCCTTCCGCGATAGATTCACCTCGATTCTCCGCGCTTCATGCGCCTTCAGCGCCACGCGCTGAAAGCCTCAGAGCGAGGGGTTCGGCGGTGCGAAGGGGCACTCGAGCGGCTGCACGTACACCTGGACGACCTCCTCCGCGTCCCTGTCGCCGGCGTTGCGCACGGTTATAGACAGCTTTTCACCCTCGAAGCGCGGCTCGCTGAGTTCAAAGCGCGAATAGGTCAGCCCGTACCCGAACGGGTACAGCGGCTCGCCCCGGAAATAGCGGTAGGTGCGCCCGGCCATCGAATAATCCTCAAACGGCGGCAGATCGGAAAGCGTCCGGTAGAAGGTCACCGGCAGCTTGCCCGACGGGCTGACCTTCCCGAAGGCGATGTCCGAGAGCGCCCGTCCGCCCGCCTGCCCGGGGTACCAGGCCAGGAGGATCGCGTCGCCCTCCTCCACCCGCACCGAGCTGCCCGCGGCGACCACGGTGACGACCGGTTTGCCCGCCTTGACCACTTCTTCGATCAGCCGCCGCTGGCTCTCCGGCAGTTCCAGACTGGTCTTGTCGCCCGACGCGAAGGCGTTCCCGGCATCGCCTTCCTCGCCCTCCAGCGTCGCGTCAAGGCCCACGCACAGAAACACCGCGTCCGCCGCCTCCGCGCAAGCGACGGCCTCCTGAAGCCGGTCGTCCGGCGCGGCCAGCGGCTGAACGCGGTCCCTGAACAGGTGGCAGCCCTCGGCGTAGAGCACGCGCACGCCCTCCGCCTCGCAGGCCTCGCGGATGCCCTCGAGGAACGTCACGTACCGGGAGGAGGTGCCGCTGTAGTTGCCCTCCAGCGCCGGGACGCTGTCGGCGTTGGGGCCGATCACCGCCACGGTCTTCAGCATTTTCAGGTCCAGCGGCAGGACGCCGTCGTTTTTCAGCAGCACCATGCTCCTTAACGCCGCCTCCAGCGCCAGCTCTGCGTTCTCGCCGCTGTCGCACGGCTCGTACCCGATGGCGTCGTACTCGCTGCCCCCGCCCAGGATGCCGAGAAGAAAACGGGTGGTCATCAGGCGCTCGCAGGCGGTGGTGATCTGCTCCTCGGTGACCAGCCCGTCCTGGTGCGCCTGCAGCAGGTGCAGGTAGGTGACGCCGCAGTTGAGGTCGCAGCCCATTTGAAGCGCCAGCGCCGCCGACTCGGGCGCGGTGGAGGTCACCATGTGGTGGGTGTGGAAGTCCCGGATCGCCCAGCAGTCGCTGACCACGTGGCCCTGAAAGCCCCACTCGCCCCGGAGGATGTCCACGAGCAGCCGCTTCGAGCCGCAGGCGGGCTCGCCGTTCACCCGGTTGTAGGCGCCCATGACCGCCTCCACTTCGGCCTCTTTCACCAATGCCTCGAAGGCGGGCAGGTAGGTCTCCCGGAGGTCCTTTTCGGACGGGCGCGCGTCGAACTCGTGCCGCAGCGCCTCGGGGCCGGAGTGCACCGCGAAGTGCTTGGCGCAGGCGGCGGCCTTCAGGTGCGCCCCCTCCCCCTGCAGCCCCTTCACGAAGGCCACGCCCAGCCGGCTGGTCAAATACGGGTCCTCGCCGTAGGTCTCGTGCCCGCGCCCCCAGCGGGGGTCCCGGAAGATGTTGACGTTGGGCGACCAGAAGGTCAGCCCCTTATAGATGCCCCGGTCGCCGCGCCGAACCCGCATGTTGTATTTAGCGCGGCCCTCGCCCGCGATGGCTTCCGCCACGCGCTTTTGAAAGCCCTCGTCAAATATCGCCGCCAGGCCGATCGCCTGCGGGAACACGGTCGCCGTGCCCGCGCGCGCCACGCCGTGCAGCGCCTCGTTCCACCAGTTGTAGGCCGGGATGCCCAGGCGCGGGATCGCGGGCGCGTCGTAGCGCAGCTGCGAAGCCTTCTCCTCCAGCGCCATCCGGGCCACCAGTTCCCTTGCGCGCGCACGCGCCGCCTCCCGATCCCTTGCCATAAAAGGTTCCTCCGCCCTTCAGATTTTTTCGCCCAGTATGAAGTAGTGTACGCTGTTTTGCGGCCTGCCGTCGAACCAGCAATCGTCGGTATGCCGCACGCGGATCAGCCGGAAGCCGTCCAGCAGCTCCGGCACGTCCTTCATCTCGGCGTAGAAGTGCGGCACGCCATCCTCCGGCCCGCCGCCGTTCTTGACGACGGTGTTCGCGTCCAGCTTTGGGTACCCCGCATCCCGGAACGACCGGGACTCCTTCGAGCACAGCGTCAGGAAGGCCTCCCCGCCCGGCCTCAGCACGCGCCGAATCTCCGACAATATGGTTCGGATGCCCTTCGAATCCGTGTGGGAGATCACGTGGTAGGCGAACGCGCAGTCAAACGCGCCGTCCGGGTAGGGCATTTCGAGCATGTCGGCCACCCGGACGTCCACATCCAGCCCCTCCCGCTCCGCCCAATCCGTCAGGTGCCGCGCGCCCTCCTCCGAAAGGTCGAAGGCAGAAACCCGAAAGCCCCGCCGGGCGAAAAAAATCGAGTGGCGGCCCAGCCCGCAGCCCAGGTCCAATAGCTCTGTAAAGCCCTTTTCCCGCCAGCGGTCGGCCAGGTAATGGCTTTCCTCGCTGGGCGTCAGCCAGACGGGGCAATCCTCCTTTTTCCAGTCCCACGCCTTCGAAACGGACATGCGATCCTCCCCTTTTTCTGGTACTTCCAAGTATTATACCAACATTTTTAACACTCGGCAAGCCGGCGGGGCAAGGCCGCGAAACCGCCTGAAAAGCCCACATTTTGTGGAGAAGCGCCCCAGAAACGCGATTGACATACTACCGGTAGCGTGTATACTAGAATCTGCCCGCGCTTTTTGATCGCGGCAGTCCAACTACACAAAAGGCGGCGGCAACGCCGCGGATGGAGGCACGGCCTTGAACCTGCTATCGAACGACTTTTTGCGCCGCTACCCGAGCCAGCCGGCCCACATGACCCCGCTGGGCCAGTTCACCTTCTACCGCACCTACGCGCGCTTCCTGCCCGCTGAACGGCGGCGGGAGACTTGGAAGGAGACTGTCGCGCGCGCGGTGGAGTACAACGTGGGGCTGGATCAGCGACACCGGGTGAAGATCGGCCTGCCCGTCCCGGAGGAATGGCTCCGGCAGGAGGCCGAGGCGCTGTTCGACGCGGTTTTCAACCTCCGGCAGTTCCCCTCCGGCCGCACGCTGTGGGTGGGCGGCACGCCGGTCGCCGACGCCTACCCGATGGCCAACTACAACTGCAGCTTCACCAACATCGAGAAGTGGGACGACCTGGGCGAGGTGTTCTACCTGCTGATGCTGGGCAGCGGCGTCGGCCTCAAGTGCACGCCTCAGATGGCCGCAAAGCTCGCGCCGATCCGCACGGGCACGCGCCTGATCCTGTCGGAGTACAACCCGGTGCCGGTGGACTACCGGCTGGAGCACACCGACCTGAGGCAGCTTGAAAACGGCTTTGCGAAGATCTACGTGGGCGACAGCAAGGAGGGCTGGCGGGACGCGCTGATGGAGTATCTGGCCCTGCTCACCGAGAAGCGCTACGAGCACGTGCACACCATCAAGGTGTCGTTCAACTCCGTCCGGCCCAAGGGCGAGCGGCTGAAGACGTTCGGCGGCACCGCGTCCGGCCCGGAGCCGCTCCGGGAGATGTTCGCCGGGATCGACGCGGTGCTGAAAAACAGGATCGACCCGAGCCTCACGCCCATCGAAACGGACGAAAAGGGCTACGGCCATGTCCGGCCCGTCCACATTTTGGACATCGCCAACCTGATCGGCAACAACGTGGTGGCGGGCGGCGTGCGGCGCACGGCGGAGATCTTCCTGTTCGACCCGGAGGACTTCGAATGCCTGTTCGCTAAGTACGGCATCAACGGCTTCTGGTCGGAGAAGCACTTCGAGCAGCACGAGGCCGTCCGGAGGCAGTTGGCCAAGATGGGCATCCGGACGCCCGCGTGGTTTGACGAGCTCTCGAAAAAGTGTTACGACCCGGCGATCAACGGCGACGCGCCGTTCCACTTCGGGCGGCAGGATATCGGCCACAGGCACCTGTCCAACAACTCGGTGGCGCTGACGAAAAAGCCCTCGGACGACCTGCTGCACCTGATCTTTCTGATGATCCAGCTGGACGGCGAGCCGGGCTTCGTCAACCTGGAGGCGGCGTCAAGGCGCCGGGAGAACGTAGAGGGCGTGAACCCCTGCGGCGAAATCCTGCTCGATTCCAAGCAGCAGTGCAACCTGACCACCGTCAACCTGCGCGCCTTCCGGGACGGGAGCGGCTTCGACCTCGAAGGCGCGGAGCGCGCGCAGCAACTGTCCGCGCGGGCGGGCCTTCGGATGACGCTGATCGACCTGGAATTGCCCGAGTGGAATGAGAAGCACAAGCGCGACCGGCTGACCGGCTGCAGCCTGACCGGCGTGATGGACGCATTCGCCGGCCTAAGCGAGTGTGAGCAGGACGAGGCGCTCGAGGCGCTGTCCCAGGCCGCGCGGGAGGCGGCGGATCAGTACGCCCACCAGCTGCGCATCCCGTCGCCGCTGCTTGCCACCACCATCAAGCCGGAGGGCACGCTGTCGCTGGTCGCGGGCGGCGTGTCGCCGGGGCTGCACTACGCCCACGCGCCCTACTTCATCCGGCGCATCCGCATCTCCTCCGATGACGCGCTGGCAAAGGCCGCGCTGGCGCTGGGCTGGAAGGTGCAGCCGGAGGTGGGCACTCCCGGCGACTCCATCGAGAACGCCCGCACGCTGGTGATCGACTTCCCGGTGGCCTCCGGCGCCGCCGTCACCAAGGGCGACGTGCCCGCGCTGAAGCAGCTGGCCCACTACATCCAGTTCCAAAAACACTACACCCAGCACAACTCCTCCAACACCATCACCGTCCGCCCGGAGGAATGGCCGGAGGTGGAGCGCGCGATCAAGGACGTTTGGGATTCCTTCGTGGGCGTCTCGTTCCTGGCCTACGACGGCGGCACCTATCAGCTCGCCCCCTATGAGGCCATCACGAAGGAGCAGTACGAGGCGCTCAAATCGGCGAACCGGCCTTTCGACCCGAAGGTGCTGGAGCAGTTCGAGAGCGCGGACGACCTGCTGGACACCGAGGACGACGACTGCGCCAGCGGCGCGTGCCCGATCCGGTAATCCCAAATCGCAAGAGGGGCGCGCGGCAAGCCGCGCGTCCCTCTTGTGTTCATTTGAACCCCATCGCATAATGCTGCGCTTAGCGGCTCGTTACGCGGTAATAATTCCTGCTTTTCACCGGTTAAATTTTGACAAATTGGTCAAACAGGTTAAAAATCTGGTCCGGACGGACGATGTATATTGTAGGCGACAGAATCCGGCAAAACGCGGCCGGTTTCGCCCAGTGGAGGGCGGCACCCGAACCCCGCGCCCACCTCCTATAAAAGCAGGCTTCGCGATCAGGGCACGCCCACACGGAAGACCGCCTGAATTCCGGGCCGGTTCCGCTTCCGTCGCGGTCGCACAACTTGTATCCCCGGCGGCACGCCAGAAATGGTGCGCCAAGTGAAAAGTCCCCGGACGCCATAGGAGCGGCCGGGGATTTTCCATGACGGAAAGCTGGGGTCGATTGTATTGCGCGGCCCGTTGCGCTATAATGGCGGGGTTCCCACATCCCGCGCGCGGCACAGAAAGGACGCGGCCATGTACTACCGCACAAACCCCAAAAACGGCGAGCAACTGTCCCAGTTGGGTTTTGGCTGCATGCGCCTTCCCGGCGACTCCGAAGAAGCGAAGCGCCAGATCCTCTACGCCGTCGAGCACGGCGTCAACTACTTCGACACGGCCTATGTCTATCCTGGCAGCGAGGCGGCGCTGGGCAGGGCGCTCGAGGGCGGATACCGGGAAAAGGTGAAGATCGCCACCAAGATGCCGCCCTACCTGGTGAAGAAGTATGAGGACTTCGACCGGATCTTCGAAACTCAGCTCGGGAGGCTCCGGACGGACCATATCGACTACTACCTGCTGCACATGCTGACCGATCGGAACGGCTTTGAGCGGATCCGTTCGCTGGGCTTTGAGAAATGGCTGTCGGAGAAGAAGGCGAAGGGGCGGATTGGGAGCATCGGCTTCTCCTACCACGGCGGGCGGGAGGAGTTCCCGAGGCTGATTGACGCCTTCCCCTGGGACTTCTGCATGATCCAGTACAACTACCTGGACGAGCACAACCAGGCGGGGCGCGCAGGCCTCGAGTACGCGCAGGCGAAGGGGCTGCCGGTGATCGTCATGGAGCCGCTCCGGGGCGGACGGCTGGCCTGGGGGCTGCCTGGCGAGGTCAAGCAACTGTTCACCCATGCGAACCCAAGGCGGTCCGCCGCCGAGTGGGGATTCCGCTGGGTGTACGACCACCCGGGCGTGACGACCGTGCTGTCCGGGATGAACTCGCTGGCGATGGTCGAGGAGAACCTGCTGACCGCGGACAGCGCGCGGCCGGGCGGGCTGACGGAGGCCGAGCGGGCGCTTTTCCAGTCGGTCCAGGAGGCGATCACAAGGGCGCAGCTGATCCCCTGCACCGGCTGCAACTACTGCATGCCCTGCCCCGCCGGGGTAGACATCCCCACCTGCTTCTCCTGCTACAACACCCGGGCCGCTTCCGGAAGAATCCGCGCGTTCCGGGATTACATGATGCAGACCAGCATGAAGAAGGAGGCGGGCGGCGCTTCCCGATGCGCCGGCTGCGGCCAGTGCGAGGCCCGTTGCCCCCAGCACATCGAGATCCGCAGGCAGCTCAAGCTGGTCTCCAAATCACTGGAGCCGTTCTACTACCGGCCCGCCCGGGCGCTGATCCGGAAGGTGATGCGGTTCTAGGGATCCCCAATGGTTTGAAAAGGGCGCGCCCGGCATCGGTCGCGCCCTTGATTGTGTGGCTAAGGGTTGGTTTTCGGAACGGTCGCGCTGCTGACGGCGTCGGCGGTTGGCGCGGGCTGCGCCGCGGCGGGCTTAGGCGTAGAGACGAGCGTCGGAACAGGCGTCAAGGTTGGCGTCGCCGTGGGCCGCGCCGTCAATAGGCTTCACCGTAGGGGTCGCCGCGGGTTGTACCGTCACAGTGGGCGTCGCCGTGGGGGTCGCCGTCGGGATGATCGCCGGAGTGGGCGTCGGGGTTGGCGACAGGGTCGGCGTCGGAGTAGGCGTCGGGGTTGGCGGCAGGGTCGGCGTCGGTGTGGGCGTCGGGGTTGGCTTCAAGGTCGGCGCCGGGGCCGGCGTCGCCGCGGCCTGCGCAGAAGCCGGTTGCGCCTCCGCGGGCGCGTCCACGACCGCGATGTCATCGTCCCCACGCATCGCCATCTGAACCGCCGCGTCGGCCAGCAGCCGGAAGTTGCCGCCGGAAACCGTCGCGCCGCTGACGGTGTCGATGCCGTCCGCGGACTGCTTCTCCATCAGCTGCTTCGCGTACTCGCGGGTGTAGCGGTTGGGGTACATCCCCTGGGCGGCGCTCATGCTGCGCATGTACGCCATGTCCCAGGCCTTGATGAAGCCGCTCGGGTTGACCGCGTTGAACTCCACCGACTTGATGCTGCCGCCGTTCACGCAGAGGGTGACGTACTCCTTCCAGCCGTGGGTGAACGCGGACATCTCGGCGGTGTAGTAGCCGTCCACCATCTTCTGGGGAGAGTCGCTTGCCGCGCACCCCGCAAGCGACAGCGCCGTCAGGGCCAGGACGAGCGCCAGCGCGCCCGGCAAAAATCTATTCTTTCTCATCGCGTCTGCCCCCTCAGCCTGAAGCGCTGCGCCAGTTCCCGGAGCGCGTCGGCCTGCTCGGTCAGCGAGCCGCCCTCCGCCCTCCGCCCCGCCCCGGTCTCGCCGATCTGCTGGTACATGTCGTCCAGCGCCCGCTTCTCGGTGGCGACGGCCTCCGACAACTGCTTGGTGATCTCAAAGATCTGGTTCGCCGCCTCCACGATCTCCCGAAGCGACTCGGCCGTCTGCTCCGCGCAGGTCTCGCCCAGGCGGATGGCGCTTTGGGAGTTCTCGGTCACCTCGGCGGCCTGGCGGGAGGATTCCCCGCTCTTGACCGCGAGGGAGCGCACTTCACCAGCGACCACGGCAAAGCCCTTGCCCGCCTCGCCCGCCCGCGCGGCCTCCACCGCCGCGTTCAGCGACAAAAGGTTCGTCTGGAAGGAGATGTCCTCCAGGAACTTGTTGATTTTCCGGATCTCGTCGGAGTTCCGGCTGATGGAGCCCATCGCGTTCAGCATGTCCTCCATGTGCCGCTGGCCGTCGTTCATGCTGGAGATGACCTTCTCCATCATCCCGCGGACGGCCACGGTGCGCTGATCCACCTCATCCACGTTCTGCGAGATCACGCGGGCGCTCTCCGAGACGCGGTTGCTGGTCGAGGACACCTGCGCGGCGGCCCGCTGGATGGCGGTCATGACCTGGTTCAGGAAGTCGATGATCTCGCCGAGCGAATCCTTCATCACGACGAAGTCGCCGTGGAACGCGCCGTCCACCGACACGTCCAGGTTGCTCCGGGAGAGCTCGCTGAGCACGCGGGAGATCTCCGAGGTGTAGCGGTTGATGCTGGCGACGGTGTCGTTCAGCGCCGAGGACAGCACCTGGGTCTCGTCCCGGGTATCCTCCACCTCGACCGCGGTGTGCAAATCGCCGTCCGCCAGCGTGCCGATGCGCCGGGTGACCCGGCCCAGCGGCTTCTGGATCCTGCCGGACAGATGGGTCATCATCAGCGCGGCGAAGGCCACGAGCAGCAGCGTGACGGCGCCGCCGGTGCCGGCCGCCTGGGCGGTGGTGGCCATGAAATCGCTCTCCGGCGCGGTGATCACCAGCGACCAGCGGGTGCCGCGAACCGGCGAATAGCTGAACACGCGCCGGTTCAGGAAGCCGCCGGTGGTCATGACGCCGGTCTTGCCCTCCGCCGTCCGCGCCAATAGATTCCGGATGTCCTGGCCGCCGAAGCTGTCCTCGATGCCCTCGCCGTTTTCCACCTTGCGGGCGTCCTGGTGCGCCATCAATTTTCCTTCCGCGTTCACAATGAAGGCCGCGCCCGTCTTGCCCACGTTGATGTTGGACAGCACGTCGTCGAGCACCGCGTACTTGTAGCTGCCCGCCAGGTAGTACAGGGCGCCGTTCGCGCCCGCCACCGGCGTGCCGATTGCGATCTCAAGCCCTTCGCCGCCCGCCTGGGTATCGCCGATCACGGTGTTGTCGGTGTCCTTCAGCATTTGATAGAACGATCCCCCCGCGATGCTTGGGGGGCTGCCCTGGCTTCCGGTGTACAGCGTTCCGTCGGGCTGGTACAGCGCCAGCCACACGAACTCGACGCCCGACTTCGCCCGGTCCAAGATGGCCTGTTTCGCCTCGCGGGTCTGGGCGGCGTCCGCCAGCAGCGCGTTGTCGCCGATCAGGAAGATCCGGTCCGCCATCCTATGCAGGTTGATCTCAACGCTCTGGGATGCGCTCTTGGCCAGCGGCTCCATCGTGTCCAGCAGGATGGTGCCGGTCAGCGAAGTCAGGAAAATCACCATGACCGCCACCAGCGCCACCGCCAGCGGGAGCAGCACCAGAGCGGTGTTGACCAGGATCTTCTTCCGGATGCCGTGTATTTTCTCCATCAATGAACCTCCTGCCGCGCGGATGAATCGCAGGGAAATGCCCGCAAAGCGCGCGGGGGCCGCCCCCTGGAATCCTTCAGCGGGTGAACCAATCAATATATCGCCCGTACCGCACCGAAGTTCAGCAAAATGCCGGAATTTGCCGAAAATTTCCGTTCACGGCGCGGCGATGACGTTCCGGAGTGCATAAATATACGGAAAAGGCGCTCAAGCTGACCATCGGCGTCAACCGGGTATAAAAGAAAATGCGGGCGTCCCCCGGCTTTCGCTCTATTGAAAGCCGGGGGACGCCCGCCGTTTTTGCTATTTTCCGTTCGAGCGGCCGCTGTCCCCGTTGTAGACCACGCCGTTCTTGGCGTCGATGGTGGCCAGGCACCCGGTTTTTAAAAGCTGCGTCGCCTTCTCCGCGCCCGCGATCAGCGGCAGATCCAGCGCCATGCAGGCGGAGGCCGCGCCGGAATCCGCCATGTCCTCTTCGGTCACCACGGCGATGGCCCTGCGCATCTCGTGCAGCGCGGGGCCGGTGGTGCGGTCGATGACCAGGATGTCGCCGTCGTGGAAGTCCTTCAGGTCGTCCGGGGCGGTCACGACGCACAGCCGCCCGGTGACCGGCGAAAGGCCGTTGCCCACGCCGCGCACCAGCGCGGTGCCCAGCACGTGAATCTGCAGCGTGTTCGTGATCTCCCCCACCCGGTCGGAGGAGCCGGTGACTACGATGATGTCGCCGTCGTGGGCCAGGCCCGACTCCTGCACCTTCGCGGCGGCGTCCTGAAACAGCTCGCGGCTGGACAGCTTGTAATCGTTCATCAGCGGCGTCACGCCCCAGGACAGCGCCAGCTGGCGGTAGGTGCGCGGGTTGGGCGTGATGGCGACGATCGGCGTGGCCGGGCGGAAGCGGGACACCATGCGGGCGGTGGAGCCGGTGCGGGTGACCGTCACAATGGCCGCGGCGTTCAGGTCGTGGGCGGTCGTGCAGGTGGCGTGGGAGATCGCGTTGATCACGCTCTTGTCCAATTGCGGCTGGGCCGCGTTGAACAGCGCCCGGTAGTCGACAAACTGCTCGGTGCGCTCCGCGATCTTGGCCATCGTGCGGATGGTCTCCACCGGATACTTGCCGTTTGCCGTCTCACCGGAGAGCATCAGCGCGCTGGTGCCGTCGTAGATGGCGTTGGCGACGTCGGTGATCTCCGCGCGGGTGGGGCGGGCGTTTCGCACCATCGATTCCAGCATCTGCGTGGCGGTGATGACCCGCTTGCCCGCGCTGTAGCACTTGGTAATCAACTGCTTCTGGATGTGGGGCAGCTCCTCAAACGGGATCTCCACGCCCATGTCGCCCCGGGCCACCATGATGCCCGCCGAAAGCCTGATGATCTCGTCGATGTTTGCGATGCCGGAGCGGTTTTCGATTTTTGCGATCAGTTCGATCCCGTCCCCGCCGCACTGGGCCAGAAGGCGCTTTACGTCCATCACGTCCTGGGCGGTGCGCACGAAGGACAGCGCGATGTAGTCCAGCTCGTTCTCCACCGCGAAGCGGATGTCCTCGCGGTCCTGGTCGGACAGGTAGGGCATGTCGATGTCGACGCCGGGCAGGTTGACGCTCTTGTTATTGGACAGCGGGCCGCCGCTTAGCACTTTGCAGACGATGTTTTCGCCGTCGACGCTCTCGACGGCGAGGCCGATCAGCCCGTCGTCCAGCATGATGCTGTTGCCCGGCCGCACGTACAGCGGCAGCCTTTCGTAGTTCACGGTCACGCCGTCCTGCCCGCCCTCCCGGGGACGGGTGGTGAGGGTGAAGGTATCGCCCGCCTCCAACTGAATGGCGCCGTCCTTGAAGCGCCCGATACGGATTTCCGGCCCCTTGGTGTCCAGCATGAGGGCCAGCGGGGCCTTCATCTCCTCCCGGAGCGCCTTGAGCCGCTCCACGCGCGCGTGGTGCTCCTCGTGGCTGCCGTGGGAGAAGTTCAGCCGCGCCACGTTCATGCCCGCCAGAATCATCTGGCGGAGCGTCTCTTTATCGTCTGAGGCGGGGCCGATGGTGCATACGATCTTCGTTTTGCGCATTCGGAATGCTCCTTGCCGGTATTCTTTCTTATTTATATCACCAAATAGTATAACAGGCCAACGAAAACGCGCCGTTAAGCGCGGGGTAAAATTTCTACGCAGAACGGCGCTCGTCGGGCCGCAAAACGGGGCGCGGCCGCTTGATTTTAACGGAGCGTATTGCTACACTACAGGCAACCCCACCACAAGCGAGGAGATTGACATGCGGATGATCGAATATTCCGACGTCCGGGCCTTTCACCGGGACGTTTCGGAGGCGCTGGCCGCGCACGAGGTGGTCAACAACCTGCCGCTGGGCATCCTGAACCGGGGCGTGGGCGGCGAGGCGAAGCCCGACTGGTTCATGGCTCGGGTGGAGAGCGCGGAATGCCCTTGCGAACTGATCGCGCTGATGACGCCGCCCAGAAACCTGCTGCTGGCCGCCCGGGACCGGGGCGTGCCGGAGGAGGCCCTCCGCCTGCTGGCGGAATACATGGAAAAAAACAGGATCGTCCCGCCCGGCGTCGTCGCGGAGGATGCGCTTTCGACGGCGTTCGCCCGCGCATTTACCCAAAAATCCGGCGCGGCGTTTGAGGTTTCCACCAGCGAGCGCCTTTACCGGCTGGACCGGGTGGAGGACGTGCCCCTCCGCGGGACGCTGCGCCCAGCGGAGGCGCGGGACATGCACTACCTGCCCTACTGGATGAAGGCGTTCGCCGACGAGTGCTTCCACGTCAACACCCTTCTGGACGCCGAAACCGCCCGCTGGTGCATCGAAAGGGGCACCCTGTACATCCTGGAGGACGGCGGCCTTCCGGTCTCGATGGCGGGCTCGTCCCGGCAGATGCCGCATGGCCGCGCGGTGGGGCCGGTGTACACGCCGCCGTACCTGCGCCGGCGCGGCTGCGCGACCGCCGCCGTGGCGCTGCTCAGCAACGTCATCCTGGAAGGTGGCAACGACTACTGCGCGCTGTTCGCGGACCTCAATAACCCCATCTCCAACAGCATCTACCAAAAGATCGGCTACCGCCCGGTGGCGGACTTCGCCGAAATCCGATTTGTATAGAGGTAAGCATGGACAAGACCTGCGGCATCGGCATCGACACCGGCGGCACCTACACCGACGCGGTGGTGTACGACTTTGAAACCCGGAAGATTTTGGATTCCTCAAAAGCGCTGACCACCCGGGACGATTTGTCCCGCGGGATCCTCGAGGCGCTGGACAAGCTGGACCCGCAGCTTTTGACGCGGGCGGGCATGGTGGCGCTCTCCACCACGCTGGCCACCAACGCCTGCGTGGAGGGCAAGGGCGGGCGCGCGAAGCTGCTGCTCATCGGCGTCGACCGGAAGACGGTGGACTGGGTGGGCGCGGACGCCGGACTGACTGACCCCGCCGCGGTCTGGTGCCTGGACGCCCGGACGACCATCGACGGCCGCGTCGCCGAGGCGCCCGACTGGGAGAAGTTCCTTTCGGACAGCGAGGACTGGTTCCGGGACGCGGACGCGCTGGCGATCGTGGCGATGAACGCCGCCGCAAACGGCGCGGTGCTGGAGAAGGAGGCCCTATCCGCCATCGAAGCGCGCCACCCGATCCCGGTGGTCTGCGGCCACGAGCTGTTCAGCGACCTGAACGCCATCAAGCGGGGCGCCAGCGCGCTCCTCAATGGGCGGCTGATCCCGGTGCTGGCGGAGTTTTTGGAGGCCATCCGCCGCTCGCTCAAGGCGCGGAACCTGGACGTGCCGGTGGCCATCGTGCGAAGCGACGGCAGTTTGATGAGCGAGCGCTTCACCGGCGTAAGGCCGGTGGAGACCATCCTGTGCGGGCCGGCGGCCTCCATCGTCGGCGGCCAGGCGCTGTCGGGCGAGCGGGAGGCCGTGGTCGTGGACATGGGCGGCACCACCACCGACATCGCGCTGGTCCGGGACGGCGCCGCGATCAAGGCGGCCAGCGGAATTCGCGTCGGCGCGTGGCATACCTTCGTCAAGGGCGTGTACGTGGAGACGCTGGGGCTGGGCGGCGACAGCGCCGTGCGGCTGGACAAGCGCGGCGCAATTTCGCTTGAGAGCCGCCGGGTGATCCCGCTGTCGATGGCCGCCAGGCGCTGGCCGGGCATCGTGCCCGCGCTGCAAAAACTGCTTGCGGAGCGGGAGAAGCACTCGCTGCCGCTCCACGAGTTCTTCGCGGTTGTCCGGGACATCGGCGGCCATCTGGGCTTCACCGAGGAGGAAAAGCGCTTCTGCAAGGCGCTCGCGGACGGCCCGTTGATCTATGAGGAAGCCGCCCGCGCCACTGGCCAGGACATGTACAGTTTGAACGTGGAGCGGCTGGAGCGGGAGGGCGTGGTGATCCGCGCGGGGTTCACCCCCACCGACGCGATGCACCTGAAGGGGGATTTCGACGCCTTCGACCGGGAGGCGGCGCTCTTGGGCGCGCGGTTTCTCGCGGGCTGCGCCGGGATGGGCGTCGAGGCGCTTTGCGACTGGGTGTACGGCGAGATCAAGCGCAAGCTCTACCTGAGCATTGCGTCCCTTTTGATTCGGGAGGACACGCCCGCCTTCCGGAAGGCCGGCATCGGGCAGAGCCTGACCCGCTTCCTGAACCGCGCCTGGCAGATGGCGCAGCGGCCGGGCGGCGGCACGAGGTTCCAGGTGCTGACCGATTCCACGCTGGTGGGCGTGGGCGCGCCCATCCACCTGTTCCTGCCGGACGTGGCGAAGGCGCTGGGCGCGAAGTGCGTCGTGCCGCCGCTGGCGGGCGTCGCCAACGCGCTGGGCGCGGTGGCGGGAAGCGTCTCCGCCGCGAGCGCCGTCACCATACGGCCCGGGGGCGAGGGGCTGTTCCTGGCGCTCGGGATCCACGAGCGCGGCGAGGCGGAGGATCTGGAAAAGGCCACCCAAATCGCCCGGGGAATCGCGGAGCGCGAGGCGCGCGAGGAGGCGCTTCGCCGCGGCGCGGCCGGCGAACTGGTGGTGCGCTTCGAGGAGAAGCAGCTGGTATCCACCACCGGCTACGGCGGCGACGTGTTCGTCGAAGCCCAAGTGACCGCCACGGCCATCGGCAAGATCGGGCTGTGAGACGGGAAACGCCACCCGGTCAGGCGAGATTCAGCGGATTCCAACCGTCCGCGGCGGCACTGACAGCCGTCCGCGGGCGGTTTTTGCGCGCTGGCAAAAAACTTGCATTTCCGGGCACAATATGTTAAGATTCCATCAGAGGGGTACCGGCAAGAAGAAAGGGGATAATGCCGATGATCTTTCGCAAGTGCGCGGGCGGCGTGGTGTTTTTCGGAGACTCGGTCTTTCTGCTCAAGAACGAGAAGAACGAATGGGTGCTCCCCAAGGGCGTCATCCGCGAAAGGCAGCTTCCGAGCGACGTCGCACTGGACCGCGTGCTGAAAGAAGCGGGCATCCGGGCGCGCATCATCTCTCCCGCCGGCGAGACCAGCTATGAATTCTACTCCATGACCCGCCGCCAGCCGGTATGCAACCGGATCAACTGGTACGTGATGCAGGCGGACACTCCCGATTATCGCATCGCCTTTGAACAGGGTTTTACCGACGGCGACTATTATCCGGTCGAAAAGGGCATCGAATTGGTCACTTACAGCCAAGACAAGGCGCTCGTCAACGTTGCTTACGAAAAATATAAGGTTTCCAGGCAGTAAAACCCCGCAAGAACTGCGTTCGGGCTTTGACAGAATGCGTCCGGGATGATACAATATTCGCGCATACTCTTTCAGGGGGCGAACGCATGTCTGGACACAACAAATGGTCGACCATCAAGCACAAGAAGGAAAAGACCGACGCGCAGCGCGGCAAGATATTCACCAAGATCGGCCGTGAGATCGTGATCGCCGTCCGCGAAGGCGGCGGCCCCGATCCCAACACCAACGGCAAGCTGCGGGACGTCATCGCCAAGGCCAAGGCCGTCAACATGCCCAACGACAACATCATGCGCTCGGTCAAGAAGGCCGCGGGCGAGGGTGAGGGCGCGATTTACAAGGAGATCACCTACGAGGGATACGGCCCGGGCGGCGTGGCCTTCATTGTGGAGGTCGTCACCGACAACCTGAACCGCACCGCATCGGAGATCCGCCACCTGTTCGACAAGAACGGCGGCTCGCTGGGCGCGTCCGGCTGCGTCGGTTGGAAGTTCGAGCGCAAGGGCGTCATCGAGATCGACAACTCGAAGGGCCTGGACGAGGACGAATTGATGGTGCTGGCGATGGACGCGGGCGCTTCGGACGTGGAACCCGAGGGCGACGCGGCGATCATCTACAGCGACCCCAACGACTTCTCTGACGTCCGGGATAAGCTGGAGGCCGCCGGCTGCACCTTCCTGTCGGCCGAGCGGGAGATGGTGCCCGCCACCACCACGGCCATCACCGACCCGGAACTGGTGGCCCGGATCAACAAGCTCATCGACGCGCTGGAGGACTACGACGACGTGCAGAACGTGTTCCACGACGCCGACCTGCCCGAGGAAGAGGAAGAAGACTGATTTATCGAAGGAAGCAACTATCGCCTGAAATCCTGCGGGATTTTCGGAGGCGAAAAACCTTGAGAACCGGCACCCCCTCAGGTTCATCCATCGGCCCGCCCGCGCGGGCCGGTTTTTTATGCTGGGAATGCTGGCCGCCTGAAAACCGCCCGGCCCGGATGAATAATATCCGCATATTGTTTCCATGTATTTCGGCTATGACAGAAACTTTAGGCGCATGAAGCGGCGCGCCCCCGCCCGGGAGGCGCGCCGCCTTCGCTTTTTTACAGGTTTTCGCCGTTCGTTTCCATGACCGCCTGATACCATGCCGCGGAATCCTTGGGCAGGCGCTTTTGCGTCTGGTAGTCCACATAGACCAGTCCGAACCGGTCGCTATAGCCGTTGGCTGAGTTGCGCCGCCGTTCTATTCCAATCATTCCCGGCGACTTGTCGCCGGGAATGCCGTTTCCGAAACCAGTTCGCAAACTTCATCGCACCACCAGCTCCCGCACCGTCTCGCCGGGAATCAGCCAGGTGGGGATGGAGACGATCTCCGGATACGTGGTCCTGGGCCGCTCGATCAGGTGCACCAACTGCCTTGCGGCCTCCTGGCCGATGCGGGTGGTGTCCTGGGCGATGGTGGTGAGCCGGGGCGTCAGCCGCTGGATCATCTTGATGCCGTCAAAGCCGGCGACGGACAAATCCTCCGGGACGCGCAAGCCCGCTTCGCCCGCCGCCTCGATGCCGCCCAGCGCGGCGTAGTCATCCGGCATCAGGATGCAGCTGGGCCGGCGGGGCGCGGCCAGTATCCGCTTCACCACCTGGTAGGTGATGCCGGGGTCGTGGTACATCCCCTGCTGCAGGAAGCTGTCCGACACCTCCAGCCCCAGGTCGGACATCGACCTAAGAAAGCTGGTGACGCGGATCTCGGTGACGGCGGATTTGTTGCCGTACACGTAGGCGATGTTCCGGTGGCCCTTGCCGCAGACGTAGCGCACCAGCTCCTGCATGCCCTGCCGGTTCTCCGACTGGATGCAGGTGCGGTTATTGAACAGGTGATCGATGGTGACGGCCGGGATGTCGCTGGTCACCAGCTCCACCACCTCCGCCGCCTGGAAGTCCACGCAGGCCAGGCACACGCCGTCCACGTTGCGGTAGCGGCAGTGCTCCAGGTACGTCATGTTGGTCTTTCCGATGTTGTGGTTGATGAACGTGATGTCGTAGCCCCGGCGCTCCGCCTCTACCTTGAAGCTCTCCAGCACCGACGCGAAGTAATTGTGGGTCAGGCCGCTCTGGTTGTCGTCCACAAACAGCACGCCCAGGTTGTAGGTCCGGTTGGTCTTGAGCGCGCGGGCCAGCGAATTGGGCCGGTAGCCGATCTGCTGCGCCAGGGAGCGGACCAGTTCCCGCGTCTCCTCGCTCACGTCGCTGTAGCCGTTCAAGGCCTTGCTGACGGTGGATACGGAAAGGCCGCACTTCTGGGACAGCTCCCGGATCGTCACAGCCATGGTCTTCGCCCCCTCCTTAGAGCCGCCGCTCTAAACCGTTTTCGACATATAAGTATACGGGATCGCCCGAAAAAAAGCAAGGGCCTTGTCAGAAAATGCGCTTCGATGTCGCAGCTTGCACAGCCGGTTCCGAATACGTTTTCGCCTCCTAGGGAAAGTTTTCTCTCCCGCATGGGTTCCGGCGCGGAAACGCTTGAATTTCCGGCAGAATTGCGCTATGATGTTGTCGATTCCGCCAATATGTATGTCCATAACGAAAACGGTTTCGATACCGTCATGGGAGGATTCGCCATGCGCTACGGCCAGTTCGACGACGCCCGCCAGGAATACGTAATCACCCGGCCGGATACGCCCTATCCCTGGATCAACTACCTTGGCAGCGAGGACTTCTTTTCGCTCATCTCCAACACCTCCGGCGGCTACAGCTTTTACAAGGACGCGCGCTTATTGCGGCTGACCCGCTACCGCTACAACAACCTGCCCGCCGATGCGGGCGGCACCTACTTCTACATCCGGGATGGGGAATCCATCTGGAACCCCGGCTGGATGCCGGTGAAGGCGGAGCTGGACCGGTACGAGTGCCGCCACGGGCTGGGCTACACGGCGATCACCGGCGAAAAGGGCGGCCTCCGGGCGGCGCAGACCTCCCTCGTGCCCCGAGGCCACGCCGCGCAGGTGACCCGGCTCGCGCTCAAAAACCTCACCGGCGCGCCCAAAGCGGTCAGCCTGTACGGCGTGGTGGAGTTCTGCCTGTGGAACGCGATGGACGACATGACCAACTTCCAGCGCAACTTCTCCATCGGCGAGGTGGAGGTTGAGCCGGGCGCGATCTACCACAAGAGCGAGTACCGGGAGCGGCGGAATCACTTCGCCGTCTGGGCAGTCAATCGGGAGACCGACGGCTTCGACACCGACCAGGAGGCCTTCTTCGGCCTGTACAACGGCTTTGACGCGCCCCGGGCGGTGATGGAGGACAGCCCTTCGAACAGCGTCGCCAGCGGTTGGGCGCCCATCGGCGCGCACCATGTGCATTTGACCTTGGCGCCCGGCGAGGAAACCTCCCTGATCTTCACGCTGGGCTATTGCGAGAACCCGGAGGAGGAGAAATTCGAAGCCCCCGGCGTACTCAACAAGGCCCCGGCGCAGAAGCTGCTGGACGCCTTCCGCACGGACGCGCAGTTTGACGGGGCGCTGGGCGACCTCAAGGCCTACTGGGCGGAGCTTCTGTCGAACTATCAAGTGAAAAGCACCGATGAGAAGCTGGACCGGATGGTCAACGTCTGGAACCAGTACCAGTGCATGGTGACCTTCAACCTGTCCCGCTCGGCCTCCTACTTTGAGTCCGGCATCGGCCGCGGCATGGGTTTCCGGGATTCCACGCAGGACCTGCTCGGCTTCGTGCACCTGATCCCCGAAAGGGCGCGGGAGCGGCTTCTCGACATCGCGGCCACGCAATTCCCGGACGGCAGCGCCTACCACCAGTACCAGCCGCTGACCAAGCGCGGCAACCTGGATGTGGGCAGCGGCTTCAACGACGACCCGCTGTGGCTGATCTTCGGCGCGGCGGCCTACATCAAGGAGACCGGGGATTACCAGATCCTGGACGAGGACGTCCCGTTCGACTCCAATCCGGAAAACGCGGCCCCGTTTTTTGAGCACCTGCGCCTCTCGTTCCGCTACACCGCCGCCCACCTGGGCCCTCACGGCCTGCCGCTGATCGGCCGGGCCGACTGGAACGACTGCCTGAACCTCAACTGCTTCTCAAAGACCCCCGGCGAGAGTTTCCAGACCTGCCAGAACTACGACAGCGGCATCGCGGAATCGGTGTTCATCGCCGGGATGTACGTGGCGGTGGCGGACGACTACGCAGCCCTGTGCCGCAGCGCGGGCTTCCCGGACGAAGCGGAGTTCGCGCTTTCCGAAAAGACGCGCATGACGGAGGCGGTGCTCCGGCACGGCTGGGACGGGAACTGGTTTTTGCGCGCCTACGACGCGCTGGGCGGCAAGGTGGGCAGCCACGAATGCGAGGAGGGGCAGATCTTCATCGAGCCTCAGGGCTTCTGCGTGATGGCGGGCATCGGCGTCCGGGAGGGGCTGGCGCAGCGGGCGCTGGACTCGGTGCGCGAAAAACTCTTGGGCCCCTGCGGCATCGCAATCCTCACGCCGCCCTACACCCGCTACCACCCGGAGCTGGGCGAGATCAGCTCCTACCCGCCGGGGTACAAGGAGAACGGCAGCGTGTTCTGCCACAACAACCCGTGGATCACCATCGCGGAGACCGTGCTGGGGCACGGCGACCTCGCGTTTGACGCGTTCCGCCGCACCTGCCCCAGCTACATCGAGGATCAGAAAAAACACCGTACCGAGCCCTACGTCTACTCCCAGATGATCGCGGGGCCCTGCGCGCCGCGCCACGGCGAGGCGAAGAACAGCTGGCTGACCGGCACCGCCGCCTGGAGCTTCTTCAGCGTGTCCCAGGCGATTCTGGGCATAAAACCGCAGTTCGACGGCCTGATGATCGATCCCTGCCTGCCCGCGTCGATCCCGCGCCTGACCATCACCCGCAAGTTCCGCGGCGCGATCTATGTGATCGAGATCTTAAACGCCGGGGGCGGCAAAAAGGCGCCGCTGACCGTCGACCTGGACGGGGTCAGGCTGCCCGGGAACCTCTTGCCCCTCCCCACCCGCCCCGGTGAAACCCACCGCGTCAGTGTGCGCATCGGATAGGCTCCGCAGGAAAAGTGAGCGCAGCAAACCGGCCTCCCGGGCATGGGAAGCCGGCTTGCCATCGATGCCGTCCCGCGCTTCATGGAACCGGCAGTTTTCCCTTCAGAAATCCGATGTTCAGGATCGCCCGGTACAGCGCGTCCACCCAGGATTCGGGCAATAGTTCGAGCAGCAGCAGCATCTTCCCCGTGCCCACGCGGTAGTTTCGCCTGGGGCGCGGGGCCTCCATCGCCCGGAGCACGATCCCCGTCAGCCGGCCGGGGTCGTTTTTTTGCCGCAGTTCCATGTCCATCAGCGGCCGCATCCGGGTCAGCACGTCCCGGTAGCGGCTGGTGGCGGCCAAAGTGCTCTCAAAACCCTGCTGAATTTGCCGGGTGATGCGGGTCTCGAAGGACCCCGGCTGAACCTTGACCACCGGGATGCCCAGAAACATCAGCTCCCGCCGAAGGCTGTCGTTATAAGCCTCCAGCGCGTACTTGGAAAGCACGTAAGGCCCGGCGAAGGGCTGCGGGGTCATCCAGCCCGACTCCGAACTGATGTGAACGATCCGCCCCCTCCCCTTTTCGATCATCCCGAAGAACGCGCGGTTGACCCGCGCCGCGCCGGTCACGTTGACCGCCAGCAGCCGCTCGATCACCCGCACGGCGTCGCCTTCCACCATCGAGGTGAACGCGGTCAGCCCCGCGAAGTGGACGACGGCGTCCAGCGCGTCCACCCGCCGGGCGACCGCCTCCCGCGCCTTTTCGACGCTTTCGCCGCGGGTCACGTCCATCTCCACCGGCACGACCCGCGCAAGCCGCCCCAATTCCTCCAGCGCCTGCGCGTTGGTCCCGGCGGCGAACACCGTCCACCGGCCCGTTTCGGCGAGCGCCCGGGCGCAAAGCCCGCCCAGTCCGCCGGTGGCGCCCGTCAAAAGCGCGTACTTCATAGCCGCCGCCCCCTCCCGAGAGGATTATACCTGGCCGCCCGGCTCATGTAAAGCTTGACAGCGGAGCATACTTGTCGTATACTTACATTCTGATCGATTATGCACAACCCGTTCGTTATCAAGCGCCGAGTGCCGATAGGAGGATGCCGATGGACTACCGCAAGGCCAGAACCGACCGCAGGGTGCTGTACACAAAGATGTTCCTCCGGGAGAGCCTGCTGGAACTGATGCGGGAGAAGCCCATCGGCAAGATCACGCCCACCGAGCTGTGCCGCCGCGCGGACATCAACCGCAACACATTCTACGCCCACTACGACAGCCCCGAGGCGCTTCTGAAAAGCGTCGAGGACGATCTGTACGATCAGATCAACCGCTCGCTGGCGGAGATGGGAGGCGGCAACCTCCTCGCGATGCTGACGGAGATCTGCCAGTCGATCCAGAAGAACGGCGACCTGTGCAAGGTGCTGTTCTCGGATCACGGGGACAAGGAATTCCTTCGGCGCATCGTGGGCATCGCCCGCGACCGGTGCATGGCCGAGTGGCGCTCGCTGGGCATGGCGGGGGACGGGCAGATGGAAATGCTCTACCACTACACCGCCAGCGGCAGCGTGGCGGTAATCGAGCAGTGGATTCAGGAGGACATGAAGGCGAACCCGGAGGACATCGCCCGCTTCATCGCCAAGGCCTCCGCCTATGGCCAGCAGGCGTTCCTGAAGTGAAAATGCCTAGGGTTCCAACCTATTGAATCCCTTTGATAGGACAAGGCCGCGCCTCTTTCGGGTGCAGCCATTCTTTGTCCGGTGGTCGGGCGCTACCGGCCCTGGTCGCACTTGGCCGCGTCGATGGCCAGCACGGTCATGAGCGCCAGCAGCGCGTCCTCCTCACGCCGGGCGTCGATCTGATAGGTGTCCGTCCAGTGCCAAAACTCCTTGGAGACAGCCGCCACCAGGCGGTCGCCGTCCAGCACCTCGTAATTCCACTCCAGCCAGTCGCCCTCGACCCGCCAGCCGTTCAGCTCGATCTCAAACTTCGGCTTGAACAGCGTCAGCTCCTTGCGGATCACGCCCGCGTATTCTTCGCCCAGGTACACCTCGAACCGGGGCAGAAAGGAGAGCACCTTCTCCTTGACCATGCCCAAATAATTCCCGTCCCGGTCGAAGATTTTCAGGCAGTGTCCCCAGGCCAGCACGCCCCTCACGGTATAGAGCGTCTCCCCCTGATCGCCGTAGATGTCGTAGCTGTCCAGCCACGAGAAAAACCGCTGTTTGAACAGCATCCGCATGGCATTCCCCCCTTTTATGGGATCAGTATACCGCTTCCTCCGGCCGCCGGAAACCCATGTCCGCCCAACCGTCGCAAGGGCCGCCCCAATTCCCCACCCGTCCGCCGCAATGCGGAGTATAGGGTCAGCTGTTGAGCTGGATTCCCGCGTCGTTGGAGTAGCCGCGCTGCTCCCAGTAACCCAGGTAATTGGGGTCATCCGATAGCGTGATACGGTTCACCCACCTCGCCCACTTGTAGCCGTACTTGTCCTCCGCCACCACGATGAACGGGTACCCCAGTTCCGGCGGCAAAGCCAGCCCGTTGGCCTGGTAGGCCAGGATCAGCCGCTTGTCCTGAATCGTCTTAAGCGGCAGCGACGTGGTGTAGCCGTCCGCCGCGGTGAAGACCACCGTCACCGCTCCGGGCTTCGCGCCGGCTTTTGCGATCAAATCGGTCAGCAGCGCGCCCTTCCAGAGCACCGTGGCGTCCCAGCCCTCCACGCAGTGCAGCGCAATCAGGCGCTCATAGGCGGGGAGCGCCTTCACCTGGTCGTACGTCAGGGATACCGGCGAATTCACCAGGCCGTCGATGGTCAGCGCGTAGCCACCAATGTCCACGCGCTGCACGCCCGTGATGGAATTGTCCCTGAGGCCGACCGCCGGATCCAGCCGCGCGCCCTGATATTCCCGGATCTCGCCCTCCCGGTAGCGCTGCTCGGTCGCCGCGGAAACAGCGTCCGGTCCGTTCGCGCTCTTTTCCGGCCCGGCCGTCCGGGCGCATCCGGTGAGCAGCAGGAGCGCGGCCAGAAAACCCATTGCGATGTGCTTCATCGCGTTCCCCCCCTTCCCAGCTACAGGCTAGTATAACCGGGCTCCGGGCATAGAAACAGCCAGCGAAGCGGGTGGCCCGGCTTCTCCGGCTTGGAATCTTTATCTATCGGCGAATTCGGCCGCGGGGCCGGCGCGCGGTGGCCCGCCCCCGCCTAAGTCCGTAGGCGACGGACGCGGCGATCGACAGCCCCAGCGCGATCGCGCCCGCGTCCAGCATCGTGTTGGAACCCGCCGCCGCGGCGTCGGCGTAGCGATTCTGCACCAGCGCCAGCATCGTGTTGTACAGCCCCGCGCCGGGCACCATCGGGATCACCGCGACGGTCAGGAAGATTGTGGCTGGGGCGCGGAGCCGGATGGCCATCCATTCGCTGATCAGCGCGGACACCAGCGACCCGAAGAAGATCCCGGCCCACTCGGCGTTGATCTTCGCGCCCGCCCACAGGCTGAGCGCGTAGCCCGCCACTGCGGCGATCGACGCCGGGACGATCAGCCGCCCAGGCGTTCGGAACAGCAGCGCGAACAGCGCCGCCGCCGCGAAGCACCCGGTGAGTTGCAGCGCCATGTCCATTTCGCCGCCTCCCGTCCTCAGGCCTTTCCGCCCCCGAGCAGCATCCACGCGGAGATCGAGAGGCCCGCGCCCGCGGCCAGCACCACCGCGCGGATCAGCGCCTCCCCTGCCCGCGCCATGCCGGACACCAGGTCGCCCCGCATCGCGTCCCGGATGGCGTTGGTGATCGCGAGCCCCGGCAGCAGCGGCATCAGCCCGGAGATGATGATCCGGTTGACGTCGCCCGCGCGAAACACGGTGGTCATCACCAGCGCCATCAGCGCCGTCAGAAAGCCGCCCATCAGGCTGATCAGCGGCAGCCCCGCCTCGTCGTTCAGCCGCCCCGCCACCGTCTGCGCCAGGAACGCGCTGGCCCCCGCCGCCGCCATGTCAAACGGCGCGCCGGCAAACGTCAGCGCGAACATCGCGGACGACCCGGCGGCGATCAGGCTCTGCAAAAGCCACCCCATCGGCGGCTTTTCGATCAGCGCCTTCAATTCGGCCTCCGCGTCGTCCAGCGTGCGCTCGCCCGAGACCAATTCCCGGGAAATCTGATTGACCCGGTCGATCTTGGAGAAATCCACCTGCCGCCGGGACACCCGCCCGATCCGGGATATCTCGCCGCCGACGGACAGCATGAGGCCGGTCGGGAAGGCGATCGCCTCCGACTCGTAGCCAAACGAGCGGCAGATGCGCCGCGCGGTCTCCTCGGCGCGGTAGGTCTCGCCGCCGTTCCCAAGCATCAGCTGGGCTGCCAACTGCGCCACCCGGGCCACCTGATTCAGTCCCTGCGCCTCCACGCCCATCCCCCGCCTCCAAGCTCGGCCCGTTTACCAAAAAGGGCGTCCACCGCATGGCGGGCGTCCTCTCTTTCCAGTATTATTATACCGCATTCCGGCGAAAACAACAAGTCTGTTCTTTTGGCCGGAATCGTGTTACCCTATGCCTACTCGAGAAAGCGGGGCGGTATGCCGTTGGACGATCACGGTCGCGCACTGGAACTGGAGAAGGAGCACCTCACGCGGATCCTCGGCATCGCGCGGGCGCAGCTGCGCCTGGCGGAGGAGGACGACGCGCGGCGGGGCGCGCTGCTGGCCGGCGCCCGCCGCGAAATGCGGGAGGAGGCCGAACAGCTGTCCGGGAGCCTGTGGGAAGCGGACAACTTCGAGCAGCTCGCAAATATCGGCCAGCTCGCCCAACCGCTCGCCCGCGGCGAGGCCGCGCGAGAGGCGCTCATGGGGCGGATTCAGGCGCTTCGCAACATGCTGGAGGCGCCCTACTTCGCGCGCATCGACATCCTCTTTGAGGGCGAGCGCGAGGCGGAACCGGTGTACATCGGGCGCGCCACGCTGAAGGACGATTTGACCCACGAGATCTACGTGTACGACTGGCGCTCGCCGGTGGCCAGCGTGTTCTACCGCTTCGGCACAGGCCCCGTGCACTACGACGCGCCGGGCGGGCGGATCAGAGGCAGCGTGACGCTGAAGCGCCAGTACGAGATCCGGCGCGGCGCGCTTCAATACTTCTTCGACGCCAGCGTGGAGGTGCAGGATGAGTTCCTCAGGGGCATGCTGGCCGGGAGCGCCTCGCCCCGGATGAAGGCCATCGTGGAGACCATCCAGCGGGACCAGGACGCCGTGATCCGGGATACCGAGCACGAACTGCTGATGGTGCAGGGCGCGGCGGGCAGCGGCAAGTCCTCCATCGCGCTGCACCGGGCGGCCTACCTGATGTACGAGGGGCTGTCCTCGCCGCTCGACGCGCGGGACCTGATGATTTTGTCACCCAATCCGGTGTTCGAGCGCTACATCCGCGGCGTGCTGCCCGAACTGGGCGAGAAAAACGTGCGGACGGCGACGCTGGAGCGGCTGCTCGAACAAATTCTGGACATGCGGGTCGAAACGCGCTTTGCGCGGTTCGAGCGGCTGTACGGGGCGGAGGGCGCGGCGCGGCGCGATTCGATGGCGTTCAAGTCCTCCGAGTGCTTCGCCCATCTGATGGAGCGGTTCTGCCGCGAGCTGCCCCGCCGCTGGATCGAGTTTCAGGACGTGTGCTACGGCGCTCAGATCCTCGCCACCCGGCAGCGACTGAAGCAACGGGCGATGCGGGAGGACGGCGCTATGCTGGACGTCCGGCTTCGGAAGATCGGGATGTCGCTCTGGGACGGCATCCACCAGCGAAAGCCCAAGCGGATGGAGAAGCTCGTCCGCTATGCCCGGCGGGAGTCCCGGCACCCGTTGGAACTGACCGCCTGCGCCAGGGCTTACTCGATCCTCGAGTGCGCGGCGCTTGCCCGTCACATCCGCGCGTTCACGCAACTGGATCCGCTGAAACTGTACCGGCGGCTGGTCTCGGACGAGGCGGCCGTCCGGCGGCTGGGCGCGGGGCTGGAACTGCCGGAGAACCTGTCCGAAATCCTGGCGCGCACGGGGACGGCGCTCTCCGGCCCGGCGCTGCCGCTCGAGGACGCCGCCGCCGTAGCTCTCCTGAAGCTGCTGATCGAGGGCGGCAGCCGCTTTGCGCGCATCCGGCAGGTGGTGGTGGACGAGGCGCAGGATTACGACCCGATGCAGTACGCGCTGCTGAACCGGCTGTTCCCCCGGGCGCGCTTCACGGTGCTGGGCGACGTGAACCAGGCGCTGGATCGGCGGGCGGACCGCTCGCTCTACGCTCAGGTCGAGCGCATCCTGAACCGGCGCAGCGCGCGCCTGGTGGAACTCAAAAAGAGCTTCCGCTGCACGCGGGAGATCCTGGAATTCAGCCTCCGCTTTCTGGACGACCCCGCCGGCATCGAGCCGTTCAACCGGAGCGGCGAAGCGCCGGGCAGGCACGTGGCGGAGAGCGCGGAAGAGATGGCCCGCTTGATCTCGGAGGAGGTCGCGCGGTGCCGGGAGAAGGGCATGCGGTCCATCGCGATCATCGCGAAGACCCAGCGGCACGCGCGGGAATGGCACGCCCGGCTGAAGGGCGCGACGGGCGCTTCGCTGATCGACTCCGAGGCCGCGGGCGAGGCCCGGGGCGCGTTCGTGATTCCGCTGCAGCTTTCGAAGGGGCTGGAGTTCGACGCGGTGCTGGTGCCGGACGCCAATCTCTACGAGGAAAAGCGGCTGTTGTACGTCGCCTGCACCCGGGCGCTGCACTGGCTGAACCTCTATTCGGAAGGGAGGGAAAACCCATGACCGAGCGGGCGATCCGCAGAAGCCTCGCGGAAATCCTGGGGCTGGACGAGGCGCTGGTCACGGGCGAGACAAAGCTGTGGCGCTCGCTGGACGCGATCAGCCTGGCAAAGCTGATCCTGTCCTGCGAGCGCCGCTTCAAGATCACCATTGACGACGAGGACGTGCCCGGCTTCAGGCGCCTGGCCGACCTTGCGGAATACGTCGACCGGAGGGTTCAGGAGGGCCGGGACGACTACAAGCTGCCGGACGACCAAATGCGCGACGCCTGGTACTACGAGTGACCGCCGGGTCAGGCCTCCAATAGCTCCGGCGCGTTCGCCTCGACGTACTCCAGGTACTCGTCGTAACTTTCGCGGCGGTCGATCAGCTGCCCGGGCAGGATCTGGATCACCCGGTTCGCCACCGTCTGCATCACCTGGTGGTCCCGCGACGTGAACAGCATCGTGCCCTTGAAGTCCACCATGCCCTCGTTCAGCGCGGTGATGGCCTCCAGGTCCAAGTGGTTGGTGGGTTCGTCCATGACGAGCACGTTCGCGCCCGAGACCATCATCTTGGACAGCATGCAGCGCACCCGCTCGCCGCCGGAGAGCACTTTCGCGGCTTTCAGCGCCTCCTCGCCGGAGAACAGCATGCGCCCCAGCCAGCCGCGGATGGTGACTTCGTGCTTGTCCTCGGAGAACTGCCTGAGCCAATCCACCAGCGTCAGCTCCACGCCGTTAAAGTAGGCGGCGTTGTCGGCGGGGAAATAGGACTGGGAGGTGGTGACGCCCCAGGTAAAGCCGCCCTCGTCCGGCTCCATTTCACCCATCAAAATCTGAAACAGCGTGGTTCGGGCCAGTTCGTCTTTTCCCACGAAGGCGATCTTGTCGCCCGGCCGCACGACGAACGTGACCTTGTCCAATACCTTGCGGCCGCCGACGGTCTTTGAAAGGCCATTGACGGAGAGCACGTCGTTGCCCACCGGGCGCGCCTGCTCGAAGTGGACGAACGGGTAGCGGCGGGAGGAGGCGACGAAGTTCTCCATCGTGAGGTTGTCCAGCAGCTTCTTCCTGGAAGTCGCCTGGCGGGACTTCGACGCGTTGGCGCTGAACCTCCGGATGAACTCCTCCAGTTCCTTGGCCTTCTCCTCGTTGCGCTTGCGCTGATCCCGGGCCTGCCGGGCGGCCAGTTGGGTATACTCGTACCAGAAGTCGTAGTTGCCCACGTACATCTGGATTTTGCCGAAGTCGATGTCCACGATGTGGGTGCACACATGGTTCAGAAAGTGCCGGTCGTGGGACACCACGATCACGGTGTTCGGGAAATCCATCAGGAATTCCTCCAGCCACCTAATCGCGTGGATGTCCAGGTTGTTGGTCGGCTCGTCCATGAGCAAGATGTCCGGCGAGGCGAACAGCGCCTGCGCCAGCAGCACCTTGACCCTCCTGGGGCCGTCCAGTTCGCCCATCCGCATCGAATGGTACGCGCCGGTGACGCCCAGGCCGTTCAGCATCGTCTCCGCGCCCGCCTCGGCGTTCCAGCCGTCCATCTCCGCGAACTCGCCCTCGAGCTCCGCCAGCCTCACGCCGTCGGCGTCGTCGAAGTCCGCCTTCTGGTACAGCTTTTCCTTCTCCTGCATCACCTGGTACAGCTGCTTGTGCCCCATCAGTACTGTCTCGAGCGCCGTATAGTCGTTGAACGCGAAGTGATCCTGCCTGAGCACCGCCAGCCGCTCGCCGGGCCTGATCGTGATATCGCCCCTCGTCGGCTCCAGTTCGCCCGACAGAATTTTTAAAAACGTGGACTTGCCGGTGCCGTTCGCGCCGATCAAGCCGTAACAGTTGCCCGGGGTGAACGTCACGTTGACGTCCTTGAACAGCTCCCGGCCGCCGTATTGAAGGGAAATCCCCTGTGCGCTGATCATCGATGTTCTCCTTACTTTAACAAACCGGCGACCCGGTGTCTTTTAGCTTATCCGCAAACGGGCTTCCGCCCGCTTTTTTGGTCATTCATGCGCGCTCAAAAGCGACTCCACAAACTGTTTGGCGACCCTGGGCGAGCGCCCGCCGCGCTCGATCGCGCAGCGCTCCGCCTTCAGATCCAGTTCCTCGATGTCCGTGACGCCGTATTGCGCCGCCAATTCCCGCACGATCGCAAGGTACTGCGCCCTGTCCGGCTTCAGGAAGCTGACCGCCAGCCCGAATCGCTGCGACAGCGACACCTGCTCCTGAATGGTCTCATTCCGGTGGATCTCGTCGTCGCCCCGGTCGGAGAACCGCTCGTTCACGATGTGCCGCCGGTTGCTGGTGGCGTAGATGACCACGTTCTTCGCCCGGGCGGACACCGTGCCCTCCAAAATCGCCTTCAGCGCGCCGACCTCCCCGCCGTCCACGGGGAAAGACAGGTCGTCGATGAACAGGATGAACTTCAGCGGGCTGCCCGCAAGCTGCCCGGCGACCTGCGGAATCTCCCGCAATTGATCCTTCCGGATCTCGATCAGCCTCAGGCCCTCCCCGGCGCACTCGTTCACTACCGCCTTGACGGTGGAAGACTTGCCGGTGCCCGCATCCCCATAGAGCAGCGCGTTGGCGGCAGGTTTCCCCATCAATAGCGCCCTTGTGTTGTCTACGACGGCCTTCCGTTCCCGCTGATAGCCCTTGAGGTCGTTAAGCTTCACCGGGTCGGGGCATTCCACGGGCGCAAGCCGCCCACCCGAAACCGCAAACATCCGGTGCGCCCGGAACGCGCCGTACCCCAGCGTGGAGAGCGTCCGCAAGAGTTCCGCGTAATCCGCCTGAAAGTCGGCCGGATGGTTCGTCCACTCCGGAAGGTACCCCTCGTAGCCGGTGGCGAGGCGCACCTCCCGGGCGGGGAGCGCCGCGAGTTCCTGCAGAACGCTGAGTTCGCTCGCCAGGCACCGCTTCAGCTCCGGGCCGATCGCCTCGCCCCGGGCGCACTTTTGCACGTAGAGGTTCTCGTCCGCCGCGATCCGGCTCCAGACGTAGCCGGTCAGGTCCTCGCCCTCCCGGAACAGGCTGGCCGCAAAACCGGCGTAGGCGTCCAGCCGCGCGCAAAGCTCGGCGTCGCCCGGCGAAAGCAGCGCGCTCAGCCGCCCCAGCGCCTCGTCCCGCATCAGTCCCCGGAATAGAACCAGTGAACGCAGCTTGTAACCCAGTGCCTCCAGTCGCTCCAAACGAACCGTTCCCTTCCCCACGCGGATTGGCTCCATACAGTATAAACCAGCGAAGTAAAGGAAACAAGCGGGCCGAGCAGATTCGAGCGCCTCATACTATTTCCATTTATTAATGCATCGTCGCAGGGGGTCTTTTTGCGCAGGACTGTGTCGCCTTCCGTTCGGCGTAGCGCTGCATTTCACGCCGAAGGCGTATCCCGAAGGGTCGCCTCGCTCCGGCTCCTTGTCCTGCTATCTACAATCCCTCCCTGCTTTGGATGCATTCATAATCTCCAATAGTATCAAACCGCCGTTTTGCATCGTTTGCGTCCCGCGAAACGCCGATCGCTTCACTGCCGTCCACGGTATCATCAGCGTTCCGCGAAAACATTTTCTTCATCAATCGGCAATCTACGCTTGACAATTCGTTCAAAACGCGCTACGATAGTACCAATTTCTTTGTACAATTCATTTCCCCTTTGCATTTCCCGGCGCGCAGCATGTTGTACGTCTGAACCCGCATGTAACGAAAATGGGAGATCTTAAGATGGCTATCAGCGCGTCCGCAAGAGCGAAGACGATCTGCGTCATGATCGGCGACGTCAGCTATGACTATACGCTGGAACTGATGAGCGGCATCAACGACGCGGCCGAGCGGGAAGGCGTGCAGCTCTTTTACATGACGGGCAAGCAAAAGCACGTCGCCTCCGCCGACCCGGACAAGGAACAGCAGACTGTCTCCCGCTACAACAGCATCTACGACTATTCGGGCCTGGTCGGCGCGGACGCGACCATCATCTCCTGCGGATCGCTCACCGGGTTTGAAAGCGACGCGGAGTATCAGCAGCTGCTGAAGCGCTTCGAGGGTTCGCCCTGCGTCGTTCTCCAAAAGGACATCGGCGTCGGCCCCGGAAAATCCTGCGTCACGATTGACAATTATCACAGCTTCTGCACCTGCGTCGAGCACCTGATTGAGGGCCACGGATACCGGAAGATCGCCCTCGTCTCCGGCCCGAAGCGGCACCCGGAAACCGCGGAGCGGGAGCGCGCCTACCGCGATACGCTGAAAAAGCACGGCCTGGCGGTGGACGAAAGGCTCATTGTCTATGGCGATCTTTCCGGTTTCGTCGACGAACAGGTCGCGCGGCTGCTTTCGGATCATCCCGGCCTCGACGCCATCGCGTTCTGCAATGACGAGATGGCGAAGGCCGGTTACAGGGTATGCGCCCGGCTCGGCCTGAAGGTGGGCAGGGATATTGCGATTACCGGGTTTGACAACTCCATCACCGGCCGCGCCTTGATGCCGCCGCTTACCACGATTTCGCAAAACACGTACCGTGCCGGCGAACTGGCGCTGATGCAGGCGATCGCGCTGGCGGAGGGAAAGGAAGCCCCGTCCGTCCGGCTGGAGACCAGCCTTAAAATCCGGAACTCCTGCGGCTGCTCCCGCTGCGGAGACCTCTGCGCATCCGGCGCCCCCGGCGAGCCTCTGGCCGCGCTGCTCCGAAACATGCGGTCGGATCTGCTCAGGTTCTACGCGCAGGACGGCCAGGGGTATCTGACGTCTCTCATCGAAAGCCTGATGGACCGCGTCGAAGCCCTTTCGACGGCGGACCCGGCCGAACCGCTGGACGAGGCGGCGCTGGACGCCTGGCTTACGTGGTTCGCCGGGGAATTGAAGGAGACCGGCGTTTCGGTCGCCGGGCGGCTGTACGGTTACCTTTTGCAGATACCGGATGATTTCACACAGCCCGGCGTCAAAAAGCTGTTCCGCATCCTCCTCCACATCCAGGGCTTCCTTTTCTCCTATGAGCTGCAGGAGGCCGCGAAGCAGTTTGAGAGCTGCCGGGGACAGGCCTGGTTCGTTCCGGAGTTCATCCGCGATCTGGTCGTGCTGGAGGATGACGAGGGCGTATTCCGAAGCGTCGTCGAAAAGCTCCGCGGCATCGGGCTTGACAATCTCTACATATGCCTGCTTCCGGAGCCGCAGGTTCTGCAGCCGTCGTGCCCGAACATCGTTCCGGAGAGGATCCTGCTGGCGGCGTACCTGAGCGGCGGCGATTCCCAGGCTTATCCGCGCTCGCGGATGCCCGTCATCGACAAGAACCATCCCTTGCGGGATCTCCCGCACCTGAACGGCGCCACGCAATTGATCAGTTTCAGCGTTTTCTCCGGGGACACGCAGTACGGAATCCTGCTGTGCGAGGCGAACAAGGAAAAAGCCCGCCTCCTTCATGTGATCGGCCTGCAGATCGGCATACTGATCAATTTTCTGGATCTCAAGGGCAAGGAGCGGGTCATCGAGCAAGAGCTCGAGCGCATCCGCGAGCGGATTGAGATATTGAACTTCCTCTCCGAGTACGATTCGCTGTGCAACGTGTTCAACCGCCGGGGGTTCATCGAGCGCGCCATCCGCATGAATCAGGAAAACGCCGGAAAGCGCGCCTTCTTCGCGTTCATGGACCTGGATCATTTGAAGGAGATCAACGACAATTTCGGCCACGCCTCGGGCGACGACGCCATACGCGGCGCCTGCGATATCCTGAAAAAGATCGTGCGCAGCAACGACCTGATTGCGCGGCTCGGCGGGGATGAATTCGTCGGCATGTTCGTCGCGGACAATTCGGACTTCCAGTCGATGTTCCGCGCAAGGCTCAAGGACGCCTTTGAGGAATACAATCGCACCTCCGGCAAGCCGTACGTCGTAGAGGTCTCCATCGGCATCGCGGATTTCACGTGCAGGCAGGGGATGGAGATCGGCAGGATTCTCAACGAGGCCGACCGCTACCTCTACCAGGAAAAGAAGCACCGGCGCACCAGCGCGCTGAAATAGCCCGGCGCTTTAAAAAACCATCTGGCCCGGCTTGTAGCCGTCGGGCAATTCTTCTTCCTGTAAAAATGAGAAACTTTCATCGCGCAATATCGGCAAAAACGCCGCGTAGGGGATTCTGGAAAACTCGCATGCATAATTACTCGCTCCGAACCAGCCGCCCTCTTTGCCGCGCAGGTTCAAATCCCTGGCAAACTTCGTATCGTTTGAGCAATCGTGAACCACCAAATCCCAGTTTTCGTCGTCGGCAATCTTCATGAACTTCAGCGTCAGTTCCCTGCTCCAAACCGGTGAAATGTACCCGTGTCTGGAGATGTATAGGTTTTCTCCATAGTAATTCCCGATGTTGTTGTCCTTCAGATGCAATTCGGCGCAGTTGATAAAATCGAGCTTCGTCCCCAGAATCGCCTGCTTTTTCTCAAAAAACGCCTTGAAGAATTCGGGCGTCATCGGCGTTTCAACGCCAACCTGCCGGATATATCTTTTGGCGATTGCGATGTTCTTAATCACCTTGTCCGAGCAATCGGAAGCGCCCAGGTTGAAGCGGATCTCATCAAGCCCGGCTTCGCCCAGCGCTTTCAAAGTTTCCTCGGTTGCCAATGTGCCGTTTGTGTATAAGTGCTGATGGATTTGAGCGGCGTGAAATTTCCTGATGATTGCATAGTACTTTTCAATTTCGATAAACGGCTCCAAATAGACATAGGAGACGCCCGTGGGTTTCTTCTGGATTGAGAGCAGCAAATCAACATCCTTGTCGTAGAACTTCGTGCCCCCGATTTCCCACATGCCTTCGCCAACCGGGGGAATGCGATCCAGCTCTCCGTAATTGTAGCAGAACTTGCACTTCAAATTGCACTTGTTGGTTTTCCGGATCGCGCTCAAGCCGGTTCCAAGCAGGCAAGAACGGCACCCTGCCGGAAATTTGTTTTCGTTCCCCACAAAGTACGTCCTGTTCTCCAGCGCCTTCAAATAGCCGATTTCCGACTTTAGCTTATCGTTTCTATCGTCGACCGCCGCCTCAATCTGCGCGAACGTGGCATAGACGATCTCCTGCTGATGCGTCAAAATTTCCTCGTCTTCCGGCAGCAGTGCAAAAAATTCAAACCATGTCAGCGCGTCTTTTTTTGAGATCTGCATAGCGTTTCCTCCAATTTCATTATAGCCAAAAAGAACGCATAGATTCCAAGGGACATTCTAGCGCGCCGCGCCGGATTTTGGGAGAGTCATTCCCTCTCGCCACACCTCAAACCTGTTTTTCCCCTCCATTTTGGCGTGGTACAGCGCGGTATCCGCCCCGCGAATCAGCAGTTCTTCGCTGCCGGCCGAATCGCAGAAGCAAACGCCAATGCTGCAAGTCGGGGGTTCCCTGTAGTTGTTGTCGATCTTGGTGATCGCGTCGGTAATGTTGCGCGCCTTTTGAATCGCCACATCGTCTGTCTGAATATCCTTCAGCACAATGGCAAACTCATCGCCGCCGAACCGGTAGACGATGTCGTCCTTCCGGCACAGCGCGATCAGCGTCGAACCGACCATTTTCAAAAGCCGGTCGCCCTCCAGATGCCCGTAGCCGTCGTTGAAGCCCTTGAAATCGTCTATGTCCACCAGCAGCATCGCCGAACGTTCGCCGGGCCTCAGCCCAGAGATGTACTCCCGTGCGGCCGCCTCGCCCGCCGATTTATTGGCCGTCCCCGTCAGCGCATCCTGCCTGCTCAACAGGTAGTATTTGTTTTTCAGGCTGTCGCTTTGTATCCTGTATTGCGTCATCACCACAATCAAAACCACGGAAAAGACAGAAGCCGTCGTCGCTTCAAAAAGCTCGTGCGGCCAACACGCGGGGGACTTGAAGATCAGCACGAGCGGGTAAAACAGGATCAGGCTTGAGACGGTCATGGCCAAATGCTGATAGGCGGGCAGAATGAACAACACCGGGGCCATGAGCAGGAACAGCGGGTAATACGCCGAAGGCACACTCGGGTGCGGGAATACGCTCATGACGATCACATAGAGCATCAATGTGATGTAGAGCAGCAATGTAACCTTCAGGGCTGCCTTCGCGTTGATTTTCTCCGCCGTGAGCGCTTTATCCGCGTGCAGAAGGAATGCGATCAACACCGGTATGATCAGGGCATAGAGCGGGGATATCGTTAATTGTCTAAAAAACAGCGCGGTGAACGCGTAATACAATAGGTAGACGATCGTCCCGGCGCACCCCACCGTGCGCATCAGCTGCAAATTTCGAACGGCGATCTCCCGGCTGTACTCGGTAAAATAGGCCTTCTGTATCGCCGCGATCTTCTTAAAGTAACCCGCGATCTTCTTCATATACGGTTTTTATGAGTGCATCTTTGGTGGATGCTCTCCCCTTCCCGCTTACAATACGTCAGCCCGCGGCCAACGCCAAAAAGCGCATGCGAACGGGGTTTCGTCAGGTGACATTATATCACAAGACATGCGCTCGCAACAGCGCCTTCCCCGTTTTTTGCGCCAAGATTCAACCGCCGTTAAAAGTGCTCGTTCAGGAAGCCCAGCAAGGCCTTTGTGTAGTTTATGTCTTCCTCCGGATGCAGAAAGTTGTCGTCGCAGATGAAATGATGATCCCCATCCACCACATACGTCTCGACCTGCGGCGCGGCATGCGTCAGCCGCTCGAAGTTCACGTAAGGCACCTGCGTGTCGCCCCTGGATTGCATGAGCAGCGCCGGGCGGCCGTTCAGCTTCTGAATCTCCGCGAGCGGGTTCACACGCAGGCGGTCAAAGCCGTATTTGACGCCCATGTATAGCCATACGAACGGCTTTTCCGCTTCGCACACAAACCTCGGGAAGCCCATCATCTCCATATTGTCGGCAAACAGGTCGGGCCAGGTTGAAAACGCGCTCAGCGATACGAGCGCGCCAATGTCGGGCGTCTCCCCGATCGCGTTCACCGCGGTGCCGGCGCCCATCGAAAGCCCGAAGGCGACAATTGGAAGCTCCGGATCCCTGGCCTTTATGCACCGCACCGCGGCCTGCACATCCAGGTACTCCTTCGTTCCCAGGCAGATTTCGTCGCCTTCGCTTTCCCCATGAGCGCGCATCTCAACCAGCACGGAGGAGAAACCTTCCTTCCGCAGCATGGCGGCGTGGCCAAAGAATGCGGTGACCGACGGTTTCAGGATGCCCGACACAAAGATCACCGCGGCGCGCGGCTTCTCCGCGTCCACCTGGTAAGCCGCCAGCTTCAGGCCGTCCTCCGTGGTCAAGGTCAACTTGTCGGCCTTAATGGCATAATCCGACGCAGCGTACACTTTCCCGAAATTCGCATGCAAGTTGACCATGCCGTTCATCTCTACAAAAGGGAGGCAGGCGAGCGCGGCTGCGCATAGAACAATCAAGACGCCCAGAAAGATGGCAAGCACCTTCGGCCATCTCCGCCTTTTTACCACCCGCTCCGATACCATGCGCCCTCCTCCTTCCGAGACCGCTACGGGAAATCCATTCTCGGGTAAAGGCCAAAACGGTTTCAGCCGCTTCCTGAGGGGTTTGCTCTACCCATGTGGCTATAATAACTAACTGGCCCCAGCCGAACTACATGGAGACAGGTTGCCTTGCATGGATGGATCCATACCGATCACCGACCACCCTGATCAACTCGCTCATCATACCATGCAAGATGCGAAAGCGCAAGGGCTGGTGAACTTATGGTATTGGCTGTTACATTGGGATGCCTTGCAGTTGCCATGCCGTACAGAGTATTATAGATGAGTTGAGGAGGAGTGTCCGGACAGCATGTGCGTGGAGCTCGATGAGGTTCGATACCAGAGCATGCAAAACCCCTCAGCTTGGGAGAGCCCCACCCTCGTAAGGGCAATCCGGCAGAAGAAGGTCGGCTTTCTCGCGGCGAACCTCTTCCTCGGCTTCTATCAGAAGCGAATCGCCAAGAAGCTGGATGCACCCGCTGGCGGGGAGATGATTCGGGGGAGTTTTTCGTGCGATTGCCTTGCTTTTCTTGATGGGCGTATTGCAGCAGATGCGGCATAAACCCCACATTAAGGATGGGGCTTAACAGGCGGTTTATGCGAGTGTGATATAATCATTGAGTGGCGCGGAGGTGAGAATGTGAGAATATTGGTTGTGGAAGATGAAATGGACCTTTGCGATACGATTGCCGAAGGTTTACAGATAGATGGTTATGCGGTGGATAAGAGCTATGATGGCGAGAATGCTTATGAACTGATCCTGGCGGAGCGCTATGATCTGGTGATCCTCGACCTGAATCTTCCGGGCATGGACGGCATCGATATCCTTCGGGAAGTGCGCGAGCAGAATAAGGATGTAAAGGTGCTGATCCTATCCGCCAGGAGCACGGTGCCCGACAAGGTGCTGGGGCTGGACACCGGCGCCAATGACTATTTGGCGAAGCCATTCGATTTTGAAGAGCTGGAGGCAAGGATCCGCAGCCTGCTGCGCCGCAGCTTTACACAGGAAAATGTCGTATTGCATTACGGGCCAATTTCCCTGGACACCGTCAAAAGGATCGCGAGCGTCGGAAACGAGGAGTTGCCGCTTACGAAAAAAGAGCTGGCGCTGATGGAGTATTTCATGTTGAATCCCGGGCGGGTCATCAGCCAGGAAGAGTTGATGGAGCATGTCTGGAACATGGAAGCGGACAGCTTCAGCAACGCCGTGCGGGTGCACATCGCATCCCTGCGGAAAAAGCTCAAGGCCGTGCTGGACGATGCGCTGATCCAGACCAGGATCGGCGAGGGATATTTGTTAAAGGGAGGGGAACACCCTTGCTGAAAAAAATCCCGCTCCGGTTCCGGCTGACCCTCATCAGCGTCCTTTTGCTGCTGACTTGCTGCCTGGGCCTGACGATCATCCTGAACTTCTCCGCAAACAGAATGGCCAACGTCATTGAAGCAAGCCCCGTGACCCCGGCGGTTTCGATAGACGATCCGTTAAGCGGGCAATGGAGCGCGGAGGAGCCGGCGCCCCTCCAGCCGTTCACGCCGTCTGTCGCTTCACAGCAGGCGCGCATGCTGTTTTTGAAACAGAGCATCGTCTATATGCTTTTCATCGTGGCCATCGGCGGATTTTTTATTTATTTTATCACCGGAAAGACGATGAGGCCGCTGAATGAACTCAGCCGGCAGATGAAAAACCGGACAGTCTACAATCTATCGGAGGCGCTGCCTATTCCCGAAAGCCATGATGAGATCGCCTCGCTGACGGCCGCCTTCAATGAGATGACCCAAAAGCTGGACGATGCCTTTGCAATGCAGAAACGCTTTTCCCAGAGCGCGGCTCATGAACTGCGCACGCCGCTGACGGTGCTAAAAACCAAGGTGGACGTCTTCCGGAAAAAAGCGGATCACACGCAGGCAGAATATGAAAAGTTTTTAGAAACGGTCGGCATCCAAACCGATCGCCTTTCCGAGCTGGTGAGGGATCTGTTGGATCTGGCCAACATGGACGCGGTGGAATGCGATCAGAAGATCGACCTATCGGAACTCCTTTCGGACATCGTCTCAGAGCTTTCCGGTCTGGCGCAGGAAAAACAGGTGAATATCGCGCTGCGGTGCCCCGAGCTCACGGTACAGGGCAGTGAAAGCCTGCTGCGCAGAGCATTTTACAATGTAATCGAGAACTCCATCAAGTACAACGTCCCGGGCGGGCATGTCGAAATCCTCTCGGAACAGCAAGGCGGCCATACATTTGTCGCCGTGGCCGACACGGGTATCGGCATTCCGCCGGAGCAAAGAGACCTGATCTTTGAGCCATTCTACCGCGTGGACAAATCGCGCTCCCGCCGGATGGGCGGCGCGGGGTTGGGGCTCGCCATGGTGCGGGACATATTGGATATGCATAAGGGGCGGATCGCGGTCGCCGACAATCCATCTGGCGGCAGTATTTTCACGGTTACGCTATAACAATCAAAGCAAAGCAGATGAATCCGCATGGAGGGCTTCCCCCTTAATGCGGATTTTATACTGCTTTTGTTATACTGTTTTTAGCAAATGATAGAGAGGGAACCGATATGAAGATGGTAATCCTGTTTTTGCTGGCCGGGGCGATGGTCCTGTCCCTTGCGGCCTGCAGCTCCGTCCCGTCGAAAGAAAAGATCAAGCAGGCGCTGGACGACGGGACAATCACATTTGAAGACGCAAAGCAAAAGGGATGGATCGACGATGCGTGGATCGATGCCAATTATCCGGCAACCGAGGCCGGCTCAAAAGTCCATCGATTTGAGCCGTTTACAACGACCTATCTGGATGGAAGCGCGGCCTCCTCATCCATCCTCAGCGGGAAAATGTGCCTGGTTTTTTTCAGCACCGCCAAGGAAGAAACCATGAAGAAGCTGGCGGCGCTTAGCGAGATCTCCGAAGCGATGAAGGAAAAGGGCGTCCCCGTGCTTGGCGTCATCCTGGACAAGGATCCTGCGTCCGCGCGGGACAAGCTGGCTGACATGAAGTTCCCGATCATCGTCTGTAACGACGGGATGAAGGCCTCCCTGGCGGAGTACAGCGAGATTTTGGACGCCGATGGCACCGATACCGCCCTTGTTTTCACCAAAGACGGCGGCGTTTACAGCGCTTGGGAGACGGATGTCTCTAAAGATCCGATCCTGGAGGAGGCCGAGTCGCTTGCTAAGGAAGAATAGGCGCTCCACGTTCATTTTGCTAATTGCCGCTTCGATGATCGCCGCCGGGGTTTTCCGCGGCGAAGTGCAGACCGTGCTTGCAAAAGCGGTCAACCTGTGTCTGGAGTGTGTGGGGATTGGCTGAAAATAAAAACCGCTGGAAAATACAGGCGGCCGCAACCCTGCTGACCAACGCCCATCTGACCGGCTTTTTTACCGGGAGGATCTACAGGGGGAAGTTCAAGGCGGTCTGCGTGCCGGGGCTCAACTGCTACTCCTGCCCCGGCGCGGTAGGTTCCTGCCCCATCGGATCCCTGCAGGCGGTGATCGGCTCGTCGAAGTTCAAGTTTTCCTATTACATCGTTGGGATACTGATTTTGTTCGGTGTGCTGCTGGGGCGGCTCGTATGCGGCTTTCTCTGTCCCTTCGGCTGGTTTCAGGAACTGCTGCATAAAATCCCCTCAAAAAAACTCAGCACCCAGCGTTTGCACGCGTTGACCTGGCTGAAATATGGAATATTGCTCGTGTTTGTGATCGTTCTGCCGCTGGTGGTGGTGGACGAGGTGGGTATGGGCGATCCGTGGTTCTGCAAATGGCTGTGCCCGGCCGGCGTCCTCGAGGGGGCGCTTCCCCTCGCCCTTGTGGATGAGGGCATTCGTTCCGCTCTGGGCTGGCTGTTTACCTGGAAGAGCTGCCTGCTGATTGGCGTAATCACGCTGTCGGTGTTCTTCTACCGCCCGTTCTGCAAGTGGCTGTGCCCGCTGGGGGCGTTTTACGCGCTGTTTAACAAGGTGTCATTTTACAGATATTCGGTGGATCATGACAGGTGCAGCCAATGTGGCGCGTGCTCCAAGGTCTGCAAGATGGATGTGGCGGTTTACCGAACGCCGAATCACACCGAATGCATCCGCTGCGGCGACTGTATCCGCGCCTGTCCCCACGAGGCGATACGCAAAAGTATCACTTTAAAAGGAGAAGGAAGCCTATGAAAAAGTTGGTTGGTTTGCTGCTTGTGGGCCTGTGCATTCTATCGCTGACCGCTTGCGGCAGCAACGAGATCGAGATGACGAAAGAGCCATTTCCGGAGTTTGCCGCCACCGATTTTGACGGCAATGCGCTGACAAACGATATGTTTGGCGACTATGACGCCACCATCGTAAACCTCTGGTCCAACGGTTGCGGCAGTTGCATCGACGAGATGCCGGATCTGGAAGATTACTATCAGGACTTCAAGGGCAAAAAGATCAACCTCATCGGCATCGCCATAAGCGCCGGGGATTCCGACGAAGAAAAGAAGCGCGCCGCAGAGATCCTCGAGGGAAAGGGCGTTACCTACACGAACCTGATCCCAGATACGGAAAGCTCGTTTTACAAGGATTTCATCGGCAGCGTCACCGGCTATCCGACCACCTACATCGTCGATAAAGACGGAAATATGATCGGAGCCCCGCTGCTCGGCGTGATCGCGGGCCAGGAGGAGAAGCTGATGAAGCGGATCGACAAAATCGTTAAATAGGGGATTCCGTCCATTCAGAACTTTGGGAGCGAGCGTTGCGATAGCCATCTTCTATAGCCTTTGGGGTGAGTGCCGGCCTGTAACCCCGATCGGCGATTGCGCTCACATTCTTTCCGTGTCTTGCCATTAACTAAACGACTATGCCAAAGGCCCCCCTCCCCCTTGGCATTTTAGAGGAACTCCGGGAATGATTATTCGTCATAATAAGGAAAATTAAAGAAGATTCAGGCATATTGAGAAAGCAGGGGAAACTATGAAAAGCAAAACGGCGGTCATTGCGCTCTTTATTGCTGCCATTATGGCTCTGATGCCCTTTGAATCGCTGCCGGTTCATGCGGCAGGGGTCAACGCAGGGTCAGCCGAGAAGGAAGCAGCAATCCAAAACATGGAAAAAAGCATGAAAGCTTTGACATCGACAACCCGTTATGCAGGCACTGACGGCAACGCGCAGGCAAAAAAAACCATTGCGGAAGCTTTCAAGGGATACGGGTATGAGCCCACCGAGCAGGAATTTGATCTGAACGACCTGTCAGCCAAGGCAATAAAAACCGCCAATGTGGTCGCCGTTAAAAAGGCGGAACTTTCAAACCCCGACATTTTGGTCGTCAGCGCGCATTATGATTCAATGCCCGGCACGACCGGCGCGGTGGACGACGCCTCGGGGGTTGCGATGGTGCTGTCCTTGGCGCAGGCGGTGGCCGTTGCAAAGACCGATACCGAGATACGGTTTGTTTGCTTCAGCGGCGAGGAGGAAGTCTCAAAAGGGTCCGAGTACTACGTTTCAACTTTATCCGATTCGGAAAAGCAGCGGATGATCGGCGATATTCAACTCGATATGCTTGGACATGCAAACGGCGAAACGATAAAAGTCTGCACGGTAGACGGAAACCCTACCCTTCTTGGCCAGATGATACAAGAAAACGGGAAAAGCGATTTTGATAACGCATTTGAAATCATCAAAGAAGCCAGAAGCGACCACGCTCAATTTTCGTTTGCGGGCATTCCGGGAACGCTTATAGAAGAAGAATACGATGGCTTTGAAAATCATACGCCAGCAGACAATATCCAAACGGTTGACGTTCAGAATCTTTGGCTGCCGTATAAAGTGGTATACGACACGTTGAGCGGCATCATGGCCGACGAAAGCACGGATTTGTCTTCGGAAGCCCGGAAGATAAGTGATTACAGCAACCTGACGTACGCTTTTTCAAGGGAGAGCGTGTTCTATTTTGGTGAGTCCAAGGCTTTAACGGACCTAAAGTGCGGCGGCAGCGGCGTACTGACCCAAACGTGGCATGACGATGAAACCGACTACGACATGGAAAAATACCGGTACAACGCGGTTTGGTTTGGCATGGACAGGCCCATCGAGACCGACTTCTTGTACAGGGTGCTCGACAATGACCGGTATCTGATCAACATCGAACTGCGCTACGGGGACGCGGGGTATTCGGACGTGGAAATGGCGAATGCTTTGACGCAGGCTTTGGGGAAACCCGATAATTCTGATGGAACAGACGATTGGTACAATTCCATCTACCAGAAGAATGTCCTTTTGGATAAAGACAAGAAAGTGGCCGATATTTACAGCGCCTATGATCCAAACGGAACCATCATTCAACAGTATAATATTGCCAATGGAATCAGCCAATACAAAGACGACGTCGGGAATTCATACCGCTTGCTCCAGCTGGTCCATAAGATCATCGGGGACAGCAAATACGTGGACGGCGTCACGGCCTGGACGGACGGCATATCATACAATCTTGGGAAAACTTATTTGACAGGTGAATCGCAGAACGCATCCACAATGCAACTCGATGTGATGGATATATTCAACGATGATGGCACTTACAGGGATTACCCCAAAGCCGTCCGCACGATCACCCATGAATTCTTTCACGCGCTGTCCATCAACAGCGACCAGATCGATTTTGCCAAGAAAACTGACGAGGATTATTACTATAAGCCCGAATGCTTTAGGCAGGGTTCCTATCTACTGTCATTCTATGATAAGTTCTGGAAGGATATAAACTCAGACACCGGAGATGTCCAATGGGAAACAAACCCCGAAATGTTTGCGGATCAGTACGCAAGCCAAACATGCGATGAGGATATCGCCGAATCGTTCATGCTTTTCGTCCTTTGCGATAAACAGATCGAAGGCACAATCGCCCAGCAGAAAATCAACTTCTTCTACGACTATCCGGAATTGGTTCAGCTCAGAACGCAAATCAGAGAGAATCTCGGAATTGACTAAGGTGTCAATCATCAGCTTATTCGAGGGAATATCGAGCCGGGCATCGGGGCCTTTGACGCAAGCTGCTTGAAGAACCGGCAAGCGACGGGCTGCCGGTTCTTCAAGCGAGTTGGGGTTTGAGGTTGTGCGGCAAACGCCGGAAGCGGGCGTTGTAGCGCAGGCGGGGCCAGAGGGAACGCGCAACCCGGGAAGGGGAACCCCAGAAGGCGCGGGTAGTACTGCGCAGACAGAAAGCACAGCGTACACGCGTAGGTGCGTGAAATGGGTAAGCCAACGATGAAACTGGTTCATTCGATACGATTATCTTCACGTGCGGAAAGTAGATCTACAAATCTTTTGGCTGCCATCCAGCAGCATCAAGTAAATCAATTTCTTCTTCTACCATTTTAAGCACAAGAGAGTTCATATGCTTCAGTATATTCTTATTTACTTCCTCATTATGAGTGAACATCCCCACACCATCAATACACAGCATGTTTCTTCCCCCATAATGCAGTTTCAGGTTTGAATATTATTGTAGAAAATCTACAGGAAGTAAGTTTATGGCTCTGGTCTTAAGCTTCCTGTTCTTGAATAATTAGCCGGTCTGGCACGTCATTACATTGACCCAAAGGATGTTTTGCAGAAAGTAATGGCACGTGAAATTCCGTTAAATATTTGCTGAGGAAAGCAACAACATACTCTTTCTGCAGTTCTAACATATCGGCATCAAAGCCGCCGTTTCGGTTTCGGTGCCCTTCGATATTCAAATAAAGATGTCTGGGTACATTAGGGTATTGTTTCTGAGCATGCGAAACCAGCTTGAATATTATATTGGCAGATTCTACGAAACCTTCGTGTTGATAGGCAATGTGATAGAGGGCAATGCCGCGCGAGTCCATTGCTTTGGGTTGGATATCTCGCGGCACCATCATTGCGTCGAGATCTCCCTGTGCGCGCTTTTCAATTACCCGATACCAGTCGTCTCTCATCTCTCTCAGTTGTTTACGTTTGCTTGTACTTTCACCATACAAATCATGACATCCAGCACATAAGGGTGCAGCATTCTCTAACGTGTCGCCACCACCTTCAGATTGAGGTATAATATGGTGTATTTCAACAAACGGTCTTTGACATATTACGCAACGACAAGCAGCAAATTGCCTTGCCTTTTGTTTGATTCCCTCAGAAAAGGGGCTCTATACTATTCGTAGGGGTAAGGGGAGGAAAAGAGAAGGAGACAAGGTCGGCGGCTGCGAGTAAAATGGAGTTACCACATACCATCACTTGCAGGAGCGAAGGCCATGTCTCAAAGAGATTAT